>Ga0308158_10000196_pt1 | contig 129291 bp, 127 predicted proteins | sample PhyBR2_FD_201038 | JGI IMG/M metagenome (GOLD analysis project Ga0308158, IMG submission 201038) | Phyllosphere microbial communities from UC Gill Tract Community Farm, Albany, California, United States - DLSLB.R2 | ecosystem: Host-associated > Plants > Phyllosphere > Unclassified | place... | reverse complement strand
CGCCGCCGATGCCGACGACTTTGATGACGGCCAAGTAATTCTGCGGAGCTGCCACGTTACGTGTCCCTTGTTCGTGTCTTATTGCGAAAACTGATGGTGAGCTTGAAACCCTCAACCCTAACCCTCCGGTTGAAGGTTAGAGTTATGTCAAGTAACTCTTGTCTGTGACGGTATTTCCTCTGGTTCCGACATTCAATAACCGGGTCCGCGTGTCGGATTAATACCGGGAAAGAAAGCGCTCAGCGCGTCACGGGGTGCCGGGGCACACTGACATCGTAGACCCTGACCGGGTTCTTGGGGTCCGCCGGAGCCTTGAGGAGGGCGGCCAGGACCTTGGCCTTGAGCTCCTTCTCCGAGGCGTTGCCCCACACGATTGTCTGGCCGTCAACGAGCTTGAGTTCCACGGCATCGACGGACTGCGCGGACGCGTTGGACAGCTTCGCCAGGACGTCGGCCGGCAGGGCACCCAGCACTGCGGCCGTGGCGCGGAACAGGTCCTGTCCGATCGCACCGGCACCGCCGTCGATGACCGGCAGCGATGCCGTCGCCGGATCGTCGGTGGTGGCCAGCTGGACGCCGTCGACGTCCACCAGCTGGTACTGCTCCCCCTGCTTGACCAGCGCCACGGGCACCCGCTCATGCACGGCAACGGCGAGGGTAGACGGCGGCCGGGCCTCGACAAACACGGATTTGACCTGGACCAAAGAGCCGAGGAGCCCGCGGACGTCGTCGTCGCTGATCTGGGGCAGCGGCTTGCCGCGCAGTGGCTCCAGCGCCGTCTGCACCTGGGCCGGGGTGACGAAGTGCGTGCCCGTCACCGAGATGGTCTGCAGGGCCAGCACCGGCGAATAGATGGCGGCTGCCAGCAGTCCCACCACCAGCGCAACCACTGTTCCGGCAGCTGCCAGGACTTTCTTCCTGCGGCGCCGGCCTTTGGGCTCGGGGAAGGCCAGCACCGTTGCCCCGGAGGGTTTCTCCGCCTTCGCCGGCTTGTGCGCCGGCGCCTGGTCCGGGATGCTGCGGGATGCCGTGATCACATCGCCACCTGTGGAGGCGCCCGGCGTCCCGGACGTTCGGGGCTCTTTCTCCGCACTTTCCGCAGGCGCTGCGTCGGGGCGGCCATTCCGCCGGGGCGGGGCGTAGGTGGGACGGCGGGAGCTAGGCACGCAGCGCCTCCACAATCCGTGGGCCGTAAGACGTGACATCACCGGCACCGACGGTCAGGACGACGTCCCCGTCCGCGGCGGCCTTGGCCAGGGTTTCGACGGCGTCGGCTCCCTCTGCCAGCCGTCCGCCCGCTGTGAGGTGGTCGGCTATGAGCTGGCTGGTGACGCCCGGAATGGGATCCTCCCTGGCGGGGTAGATGTCCAGGACCAGGGCGGTATCGGCAAGGTTGAGGGCGTCCGCGAACTGCGCCGCGAACTCCCGGGTGCGGGAAAACAGGTGCGGCTGGAACAGGACGTGGACCTTGTGGCCGCCTGCCACCGAACGCGCGGCGGTAAGGGCGGCACGGACTTCCGTGGGGTGGTGGGCGTAGTCGTCGAAGACCCGGACGCCCCGTACCGATCCCTTCAGTTCGAAGCGCCGCGAGGCGCCGGCGAAGTGGGCCAGGCCGGCGGCGGCAGCGGCCGGGTCCACGCCGAGTTCAAGGGCGACGGCGAAGGCGGCGGCCGCGTTCAGCGCGTTGTGGCGGCCGGGTACCTGCAGTGACAGCCCGTACCGGGCGCCGTGTGCCGATACCGCGACGTGGCCCGGGCCGTCGTCGTGCAGCCGGACGTCCGCGGCCTCGCTGGTGCCGTACAGGAGCACCCGGGTGTTGCCCCTGGCCCTGGTGCGCTCGGCCAGGGCCAGCGCCCCGGCGTCGTCCGCGCAGGCCACCAGGAGGCCGTCCGCGGGCAGCAGCGCCGTGAAGCGGTCGAAGGACTCGTACACGGCTTCGGCCGTGCCGTAGTAGTCAAGGTGGTCGGGCTCCACGTTGGTGACGACGGCGATGCGGGGCCGGTAGTTCAGGAAGGATCCGTCGGATTCGTCGGCCTCGGCCACGAAGATGCCGGACGTGCCATGCGCGGCGTTGACGCCAAGCGCGGGGATGTTGGCGCCGACCGCGAACGCCGGGTCCAGGCCCGCCGCCTGCAGCAGCACGGTGACCATGGACGTGGTGGTCGACTTGCCGTGCGTTCCGGCCACCGTGACCACGGTGTCATCACCCATGGTGGCGGCCAGCGCCTGGGACCGGTGCAGCACGGGCAGGCCCGCCGTGCGGGCTGCCGCCAGTTCGGGGTTGTCTTCACGGATTGCCGATCCGGCCACCACGGTCTGCGCGTCCGCCAGGTTGCCGGCGGCGTACCCGACGGCGATGCGTGCACCGGCCGCGGCGAGGTCCGCCATGACGGGCAGGTCCTTGGCGTCGGAGCCGCTGACCGGGACGCCGCGCGCCACCATGATGCGGGCCACGGCAGACATTCCTACTCCCCCAATGCCGATGAAGTGCACCTTGCCAAGGGATTCCAGGCCGGGGGTGTTATGGGCGTTCATGCAGATACCGCTTCCAGGACAAGACCAGCCATGCGCTGGTCGGCGTTTCGGATGCCGAGCCGGTACGACTTCGCTTCCATGGCGGCAAGCCGTGCTTTATCGGTGATCAGCGGAACCAGTTCGCGCGCAACCCATTCCGGAGTGAAGTCACGGTCGGCAACGAGTACTGCGCCGCCTGCTGAGACCAGGCCCGCTGCGTTCAGTGCCTGCTCCCCGTTGCCGATGGGCAGGGGCACCAGGACCGCCGGCACGCCGACGGCAGCGACCTCACAGACCGTGGCGGCCCCGGACCGGGCCAGCAGGAGGTCGGCCGCGGCGTAGGCACGTTCCATGCCGTCGATGTACTCCACCTGCCGGTAACCCTCAGCGGCAAGGGGCTGCCCGGCCGGGTCCAGGACGGTTTTTCCTCGGCCGGTGACGTGGAGGGTCTGGATACCGGCCTCCGCAAGGAGGGCCACGGAGGCAGCGATGGTCCGGTTGATGCTCTGCGCGCCGGAGGACCCGCCGGTGACGATCAGGGTGGGCTGGTGGGGATCCAGCCCCAGGGCCTCGCGTGCGGCGGTGCGGGCAGTTTTCCGGTCCAGGCCGGAAATCTCCTTGCGCATGGGCATGCCCACGTGCACCGCGTTGCGGAGCGGAGTGCCCTCGAAAGCCACAGCCACCCGGCCCTTGAGGAAGGCCCCCACCCGGTTGGCCAATCCTGGCCGGGCGTTCGCCTCATGGATCACCAGGGGTATGCCGCGCTTCCGCGCCGCCAGGTACATGGGCGTGCAGACATATCCGCCGACGCCCACCAGCACGTCGGCGTGCGCCCGGTCCAGGATGGCGCCGGCCTGCCGGACGGCACCGGCGAGCCTGGCCGGCAGGCGGAGCAGGTCAGCGGATGGCCTGCGGGGAAACGGCACCCGGTCGATCGTGGCCAGCTGGACGCCGGCTGCGGGAACCAGCCGGGTCTCCATTCCCGACGGCGTTCCGACCGCCAGGATGGAAGCATCGGGGGCTTCGCTGCGCAGGGCCGCCGCGATGGCAAGCAACGGGCTGATATGGCCGGCTGTTCCGCCACCGGCCAGGACGATGGAAGGTTGTGTCGGAGTCATCTGGGGTTAGGCACGCTTTCTGGAATTCTTTGGTTGGTTCTTGTCCCGCCCCGGCCGGAGCTTGAACTTCAGCATCCGCTTGGGTCGCATGGCAGGCGCCATCTGCTCCCGGGCCAGGGAGAGGACCACCCCCACCGCACACAGCGACATCAGCAGGGCCGAACCGCCGTAGGAGATGAACGGCAGCGGAACACCGATGACGGGCATGAGGCCGGTGACCACGGACATGTTCACGGTGGCCTGGCCCAGCAGCCAGACCATGATGGTGCCGGCAAGGACCCGGTGGAACATGTCCTCCTGTGCCACGACCACGCGGTAAATGGCAGCGCCGAGGATGGCGAAGAGGATCAGGACGACGACGGTGCCCACCAGGCCGAGTTCCTCGCCGATGATGGCGAAGATGAAGTCGTTGTGGGCTTCGGGAATCCAGCTGTACTTTTGCCGGCTCTGCCCGAGGCCTACGCCCAGCCAGCCTCCGGATGCCAGGCCGTACATGCCGTTGGTGGCCTGGTAGTTGGCGTCAATCCCGTCCGCGCAGGACTGGCCGGTCCACCAGGAGGTGATGCGGCACATGCGGTTTGAAGAGGTGACGGCCATGACTGCGGTGCCGGCGGCGGCGATGATGCCTGCGATGCCGAACAGGTAGAGCGGAACGCCGGCGAAGAACAGGGCCGCTGCCATGATCATCATGATGATCATGGCAGTCCCCAGGTCGTTGCCCACCAGGATCAGGACGATGACGATGGCTGCCATGGGTATGGCGGGTACCAGCACGTGCTGCCATTTGCCCAGCAGCTTGCCCTTTCGGGCCAGCACCGTGGCCAGCCAGAGGGCAAGGGCCAGTTTGGCCGCCTCGGAGGGCTGGAAGGTGATGCCGCCAAGGTCGATCCAGTTCCGGTTGCCGTTGATCTCGGTGCCCACCACCTGGACCAGGCCCAGAAGCAGGACGGCTGCCCCCACGGCGGGCCAGGCGAGGCGCTTCAGCCAGACAACGTTGATGCGTGAGAGCACGAACATGGTGAAGATGCCGATCGCGGCGAAGACTCCCTGCTTGAGGGCATCGCCATAAGGGGACTTGCCGGCGGCGATTGATTCAACGCTCGAGGCGGAGAGGACCATCATGATGCCAATGGCGGTCAGGGCCAGGGTGGCACCAAGGATGAGGTAGTAGGTGGAGCCGTTCCGGGACTTGCCCGTGCCCTCAAGCGCGGACCAGAACCGGCGGTACAAGGTGCGCAGTTTTGCGCCGGCCGCGGCGGGCTGCCGGATGGCGGTTGAGCCGGGGCGGGGTTTGCCGCCCTTCGGCTTAACACCCTGCTGCCGGGTGGGCGTGCTGACCATTGTTACTCCTCGCCGGTCTGGGCCTGCCCTTCCACCAGCTCGCGGACAGCGTCGATGAAAGTACCACCACGGTGAGCGTAGGAAGAGAACTGATCCATGGAAGCAGCTGCCGGAGCCATGAGCACGGTATCGCCGGATTCGGCGAGCCGGGCCGCAGACGCAACGGCCCAGGACATCACCTGTTCTCCATTGCCGGGGGTACCGGCAGTGGTGCCGCCGGGCGCCGAAGCAGTCTCCACTCCTTCAGTGTCACCTGCCCCCGGTTCGATCACCGGGACATCCGGCGCGTGTCGCTGGAGGGCTTCGCGGAGGTGCGACGTGTCTGTTCCGATCAGGACCACGGCCTTGAGCCGCGCTGCGTGATCCCGCACCAGGTCGTCATAGCTCACGCCTTTTGAGAGGCCGCCGGCAATCCAGACCACGTTGCTGAAAGCTGACAGTGATGCCGACGCGGCATGGGGGTTGGTGGCTTTGGAGTCGTTGACCCACAGGACACCGTTCAGGCGGGCCACAGGCTGGATGCGGTGGTCGCCGGGCACGTAGTCCAGGATGCCCTGGCGCACAGCCTTAGGCTCCACGCCGTACGCGCGCACCAGGCCGGCCGCGGCAAGGGCGTTGGCCACCATGTGGCGCGGGGCCAGCGGTCCAAGGTCGGCCATGGAGGCGAGTTCGGCTGCGCTGTCCTTGCGTTCTTCGATGAACGCCCGGTCCACGAGCAGCCCTTCCACCACTCCGAGCATGCTGATGGCCGGCGTCAGCGTGGTGAAGCCAACGGCACGGCAGCCCTCCACCACGTCGGCGTTTTCCACCATGCGTTCGGTTTCCACCTGCTCGGCGTTGTAGATGCAGGCTTTTTGGGTCCGCTCGTAGACCTTCGCCTTGTCGGCCAGGTAGGAATCATAGGAGCCGTGCCAGTCAACGTGGTCTTCGGCCACGTTGAGGCAAACGCTGGCAACAGGCGACACCGATTCCGCCCAGTGCAGCTGGAAGCTGGAAAGTTCCACCGCGAAGACGTCGTACTCCACGGGATCCCGAAGGGCATCAAGGATGGGGGTGCCCACGTTGCCCACAGCGATGGCTTTGAGTCCTGCGGCCCGCAGCATCGATTCCGTGAGTCCCACCGTGGTGGTCTTGCCGTTGGTGCCGGTGATGGCCAGCCAGTCGGCCGTCTTCCGGCCTTCCCTGATCCGCACGCGCCAGGCAAGTTCGACGTCGCCCCACACCGGGATGTGCTTCCGTGCCGCGGCCGCCAGGAGGGCCTGGTCTGGGCGCCACCCGGGCGAGGTCACGATCAGTTCCGGCAGTTCGCCGTCGATCCGTGGGAGGTGGGTCACCGCGTCAGGGCCCAGCAGGACATCGGCGGCGCCGACGATTTTCAGGGTGTCGGCGTGTGCACGTGCGGTGTCGCTGGTGGCGGCGTCCACCACCACGACGCGGGCGCCGAGCTCGATCAGGGTGTCCGCGGCCGCGAAGCCGGAGACGCCGATGCCCGTCACGGCGACGCGCAGGCCGGCCCAGTCGGAGTCCCAGGAGACAAGGTTTGCCAGGCGGGGGGAAACGGTCACAGCAGTACAACCCATTCAGCGTAGAAGATGCCCAGGCCAACGGCGACGAAGAGTCCGCCAAGGATCCAGAACCGGACGACGACGGTCACTTCGGCCCAGCCCTTCAACTCAAAGTGGTGCTGCAGCGGCGCCATCTTGAACACACGTTTACCGCCGGTTGCCTTGAAGTAGCCCACCTGGATGATGACGGACAGCGTGATCAGCACAAAGAGGCCACCCACGATGCCCAGCAGCAGTTCGGTGCGGGACAGGATGGCGAATCCGGCTACGGCGCCGCCGATGGCCAGCGACCCCGTGTCGCCCATGAAGATCTTCGCCGGGGAGGTGTTCCACCAGAGGAACCCCACCAGGGCGGCGCTGAGGATGGCCGCCAGAAGGGCGAGGTCCAGCGGGTCCCTGACGAGGTAGCAGCCGCTGCCGGCCTCCCGGGGGGAACCGCAGGCCTGGTTGCTCTGCCAGATGCCCATAAGGGTGTAGGCGCCGAAGACCATGATGGAGGCACCGGCGGCAAGGCCGTCCAATCCGTCGGTCAGGTTCACCCCGTTCGTGGCTGCGGTGACGATCAGGTTGGACCAGATGACGAACAGAATCGCGCCGAGGACGGTGCCGCCAAAGGCGAGGTCGAGCCAGGGCAGGTCGCGGACCAGGGAAATCTTTGTCGACGCCGGCGTCAGCCCGGCGCTGTTGGGGAAGTTCAATGCCAGGATGGCGAAGACGATGCCGACGGCCGCCTGGAGGATGAGCTTGGCTTTGGCGTTCAGGCCCAAACTCCGCTGCCGGGAGATCTTGATGAAGTCGTCCAGGAAACCCACCAGGCCCATACCCACCATGAGGAACAGCAGGATGAGTGCTGAGGCCGAGGGGCCGGGTGAGTCGGGGTTCATCATCAGCATGATGAGGTGGGTGAGTCCGTAACTCAGCAGTACTGCGGCCACCACGACGGTGCCGCCCATGGTGGGCGTCCCGCGCTTGGTGTGGTGGGAGGTGGGGCCGTCGTCACGGATGAACTGGCCGTAGCCGCGGTGCACCAGCAGGCGGATGAACAGCGGGGTGCCCACCAGGGCAAAGAGCAGGGCCAGGCCTGCGCCGATCAATAGAGCAATCACAGCAGAGTGCTCCTTTCGTCGGCAGGGGTGGGGGCTGGGGGTAATGCTATCCGATCGCCCAAATGGCGGAGTCCAACGCTGTTGGAGGACTTGAACAGCACCAGGTCGCCCGGCTCGAGTTCTGCGTCCAGGACGTCGTAGGCCTCATCGAGCGTCTCCGCGAAGAGGCATTCGTCGCCCCAGGATCCCTCCTGCACGGCGGAGACGTAGAGGGCCCTCGCTTCCCGGCCCACTACCAGCAGCCGCGAGATGTTGAGGCGGACAACCTGGGTGCCTACGGCGGTGTGCTCGCGGATGGAGTCCTCACCGAGTTCCAGCATGGCCCCCAGCACGGCCCAGGTGCGCCGTCCCCGGCCAAGGTCGGCCAGGGTGCGAAGGGCTGCCCGCATTGATTCGGGGTTGGCGTTGTAGGCATCGTTGATGATGGTGACGCCGTCGTGCCGCTCGGTACGCTCCATGCGCCAGCGGCTGGCTGCTGCCTGGCTGCTCAGTGACTCCGCGATGTGGTCTCCGGGCACGCCTGCGGCCCAGGCCGCTGCGGCGGCTGCCAGCAGGTTCCCCATGTGGTGGGCTCCGATGAGCCTGCTGCTCACGTGGCGGGGAGGGGCGCCGTCGGGAAGTTGGAGATCGAATTCGGGGCTGCCCCCGGCGTTGGTGTCGGCATTCAGGGCCTGCACCTGGGCGTCCTGCCGGCCTTCCGCGGAAAATCCGAGGACCGTGGCCTCGGTGCGGCTGCGCATGGCCGCGACGCGTTCGTCGTCGAGGTTGATGATGGCCGTTCCCTGGGCGGTCAGGCCTTCAACCATTTCGCCCTTGGCCAGCGCGATGTTCCCGACTCCCCCGAACTCGCCGGCGTGTGCGGTGCCCACTGCCAGGACAACTCCGATGTCCGGCTTGACCATCTCCGCAAGGTAGCGGATGTGGCCAATGCCGGTGGCCCCCATTTCAATGACCAGGTAGCGGGTATCAGTGCCCGCCCGGAAGACCGTGAGCGGGACGCCCACCTCGCCGTTGTAGGAGCCCTGGGGCGCCACGGTGTTGCCCTGCGTTGCCAGGACTCCGGCCAGCAGGTCCTTGGTGGTGGTCTTGCCGGCTGAACCGGTGATGCCCACAACCGTCAGCTGGCTTCCCGCTTCTGCACGGGCGGCACGGATGCGGCGGACGGCTTCGGCGGCGAGGGCTCCCATCGCCAGGACGGCGTCGGGAACCATGATGGAGGGGTAGGCGGTGCCGTCGGGGCCGGGTACGGGGCGCTCGACAAGTGCCAGGACCGCACCGGCAGCGAACGCTGCGTCAATGAAATCGTGGCCGTCGGCGTGCTCGCCCGGCTTCGCGACGTAAAGCGAACCCTGGATGGCTTCGCGTGAATCCGTCACCACCGAGAGGGGCGTAATTCCGGGATCGGCGTCCAGGCGCCCGCTGGTGATTTCGGCGATTTCCGCCGCAGTAAATGCAATCATCTCGGTCTAGGACTCTATCCGGTCGTCTTGGAGAACGTTGAATCCCCTGGCTGTCAAGGCGGTGCGCAGTTCAACCCTGTCGTCCAGGGCGAGGTTAACGCCCTTCACTTCCTGCCATACCTCGTGGCCGCGTCCCGCGACGAGAATGCTGTCCTGGGGGCGTGCCAGGGCCACGGCATGCCGGATGGCTTCCTCCCGCGGGAAGACCTCCAGCACTTCGGCGCCCAGGGACTCCGTCTCCACGGCATCACGCGCCCCGGCCAGCACGTCGGCGCGGATCGCTGCCGCGTCCTCGTCGTGCGGGTCGTCGTCGGTAATGATTACGGTGTCTGCGAGCCGGGCAGCGATGGCACCCATTGCGGGGCGTTTGCCCTGGTCCCGCTGTCCCGTGGCACCGAAAACGACGATCAGGCGCGAGTCCGGTTCCGGGGATTTGACGGCTTCCAGCGCCCTGGCCAGGGCGTCGGTGTTGTGCGCAAAGTCCACCACGGCAGCAGGCCGGTCGGAGATCAGCTGCATGCGTCCGGGCACGGCGACGGTGAAGGGGTCGGCGTGGTCCAGGGCCGCCTGCAGGTCGGAGAGTCCGACGCCGGACGCCAGCACCATGAGCACGGCCAGGGCAGCGTTCGCGACGTTGAAGCTGCCGGGCAGTCCGGTGTGGACGTCCAGGACGGCGCCGTCCGGACCCGCGAGGGTGAAGCTGGTCCCGAGGCCACGCGGCGAGGCCGAGGTAACGGTCCAGTCCGCCGGGCCCGAGCCGCTGGTGCTGAGGGTGGTGACCGGCACCTGGGCGCTGCCGGCCAGCCGCCGGCCCCATTCGTCGTCGACCGTTACTACTGCCTGCCGGGCACGCCCTGGAGTGAAAAGCTCTGCCTTGGTGGCGAAGTACTCCTCCATGGTGTTGTGCAGGTCCAGGTGGTCCTGGGTCAGGTTGGTGAACCCGGCCACGTCGAAGACAAGTCCGTCCACCCGCTGGTAGGAGATGGCATGCGAGGACACTTCCATGGCCGCGGCGTCGAGCCCCCGTTCGTGCATGAGGGCGATGAGGCCGTGGACATCGGTCGATTCCGGCGTCGTGAGAAGGCTGGGAATCGCCTGCCCGCCGGCCAGGATCTCGATTGTCCCGATCAGCCCGGTCTGCCGGCCCAGGGCACGCAGCAGCGAGGTGACGAAGTAGGTGGTGGTGGTCTTCCCGTTGGTGCCGGTCACGCCGAAAAGCTGCAGCGGGCGGCCGTCCGCGGACTGGCTGCGGTAGATCATGGAAGAGAGTGGCCCCACCTCGTTGCGGGGTTTCGCGACGACGAGCACGGGAACCGGCGTGTCCGCGGACAGGGCAAGCAGGCGCGCACCGGCGTCGTCCGTCAGAACGGCCACCGCCCCGGCGCCGATGGCGTCCCTGGCAAAGTCAGCGCCGTGCCTGCTGGCGCCCGGCAACGCCACATACAGGTCGCCGGGCTCCACGGTGCGGGAGTTGAGGGATATGCCTGTGATTTCCACGTCAGCAGCAGGAGCGGGCACGGCTACGCCAAGGGCCTGCCCGACGGCGGCCAGCGGGACGGGTGCGACGGCTTCAGGCCGGAAGCGGCCTGCGCTTTCATCCCGGGCAGCATCGCTGCCGGGCGTGGTGAACTCTGACAAGGGAATCTCCGATGGTGCTAGTGCGTGCCCGGCATGGTTCGGCCCGGGCACTGTGATGCGCTGGATGCTGCTGGTACTTCCGGCCTGGAACAGCCGCTATTTGGCGTACTGGGGCATCCTGGCCGGCTCGCCGGTTGAAGGCTGGACGTTGTAGGTCCGCAGCGTCTGGCTCATAACGGAGCGGAACACCGGTCCGTTGGTGATGCCGTAGATGCTGCCCTTCGGCCGCTGGAGCACCACCTCCACAATAAACCGCGGATCATCCATCGGCGCCATTCCCACGATGGAGGCCGTGTAGCCGCAGTAGCCGGACTTGCCGTCGTCGCAGGGCGATTCGGACGTACCCGTCTTGGCTCCTACGCGGTAGCCGTCGATGCCCGCGTCCTTGATTTCGCCCTCGGTGACGGCGCTTTCCAGGATGTCCTGGACCTGCTGGGCCGTGCTGTCCGAAACGACCTGCCGGGAGGGCTGTGCCGGTACCTTCTCCTCAGTCCCGTCCGGGGAAATGTAGGAGTCGATCAGCCGTGGCTGCAGCATCACGCCGTTGTTCGCGATGCTCTGGTAGGCCCGGACCGTCTGGAGGGTGGACTGCGAAACGCCCTGCCCGAACAGGACGGTGTACTGCTGGCGCCCGTCCCACTGGTCCGGGGGCGAGAGGATGCCGGATGCCGTTGCGGGAAGTCCGATGTCCGGCGCCTCGCCAATGCCGAACTTCTTCAGCCAGTCGTAGCGCTGTTCCTTACTCAGCCGCTGGCCGGCCATCACGGTTCCGGTGTTCATGGAGTACCCGATGATTCCCGCCAGCGTCCGTTCCTCGGTGCCGTGCGTAAACGCGTCGCTGAACGTCTGGCCGTCCACGGTGTAGGTGGGCGGAATGGTGAACGTGTCCAGTGGCTTGGCGAGGCCTTCATCGATGACAGCCGCGGCGGTCATCATCTTCTCCACCGAGCCGGGCTCATACGCTGCGGTCACGGAGCGGACGCCGCGGTCCTTCGCTGCCACCAGCCCGGGGTTGTTGGGATCCGGGGAGTTGGTGTCCGCCAGGGCAAGCAGGTTGCCGGTCTTGGCGTCCATGACGATGATGACGCCCCATTCGGCGCTCAGTTTGTCCGCCTGGCTTTGGATGGCCTGCTGGGCAAAGTACTGCAGGTCGGAGTTGAGGGTGAGTTTGACGTCCTTGCCGTTCTGGGGCGGGGTCAGCTCGTCAAGGCCCACGGGGATGCGGAGCCCGTCCGCTCCGATCTCGAACAGGCGCTTGCCGTCCGTTCCCTTCAGCTTGTCGTCCTGTGTCTGCTCAATGCCGGCCAGCCCGGTGGTCCCGTCCTGGAGGAATCCCACCACTCCCCCAGCGACCGCACCGTTAGGGTAGACGCGCTTGCTCACGCCTTCGGCCACAATGCCCGGGACCTGCAGCTTGGAGATACGGTCCTCAACGTCGGGCTTCACGTCCTTGGCCACGATGTAATACGGCTGCTGCCCGGTGACGGCGTCCCTGACCGCATTGGTGTCCATGCCCAGGGCCGAGGCGAGTTCGGAGATTGCCTGGTCGCGGCTGACATCTACCAGCTTTTCGTGGCCGTCGGTTTGTTCCAGCCGCTTGTAGGAGTCGGTTTTCGTGTTGACGCGCTGGTCAACCACGATGTTGTAGCGAATCACGCTGTTGGCCAGGACGGTGCCGCGCGAGTCCAGGATGCTGCCCCGCTCGGCCGGCAGGATGGCGGACGTCATCCGGCTGTTCAGGGCTGCTTCGGCCATGCCGCCGACGTCCAGCCCCTGGACCAGGAACAGCTTTCCGCCCACCACCAGCAGGAGTGTGAGCATGATGCCCAGCCCCAGCCGCAAGCGCTTCGTGGCGTTGGGTACCTTGCTTTTTCCTGCCGTGCCGGTCGTCTTCGCCACCGTGTATTTCCTTGCTGCTCGACGCTGCTGCCTTACCTGCCTGCCGGCCTACTGTCCGGGGACCTTCTGCTGCGGCGCCGGGACGGAGCCGCCGTGAAGTTCGGGGGCCGGCTTCGCCGCAGCTGCTGCGGCCTGTGCCGCTGCAGCCGCCTGGGCTGCAGCTGCCTGGGCGGCATCGGCGGAGGGAGCCGCGGCAGCAGCGGCGCCGGCGGCCGGCGCGGCGGCCTTGTCACCGGCTGCCCCCTTGGCGTCCGCGCTCTTCGCCGGCGGCACGATCAGCTGCCCTGCCACGGCGGGCGACGGGATGACTGCTCCTGTTGCCGCGCCCTTGACCGCGGGGGTGGCCTTTCCTGTGACTGACAGCGTCGACAGGTCGATCTGGCCCTTCACGGTCGACGCCACCATTCCCAGCTCCGTGGCCTTGGCCGCGAGGTTCTGCGGGGCCTCGTAGCTCTGCACCTGCTGGGTGAGATCCTGGTTTGCCTTGGTCAGCGAGCTCTGCTTGGCACGCAGCTCCACCAGCTGGTACTGCGCGGTGGACACCGAGATGTTCAGGACCAGCACCGCAACCAGCGCCACTGCGAGCATGGCAAAGCACAGCACGACGAAAGGGGCACGCCGTTTCCGCGGGGCCGAGCGGACCACGGAGAGCGGTGTGCGCGCTTTTTGTCCCCCGCCGGGTTTGCCTGCCTGCCTCGTATCGGGCGCCGAGCTGCCGGAAACAACGGGAAAGTTCTTGACGGCGGCGGTGCTCATGCAGCTCTCCTGGCTCTGATTCGTTCTGCCGCGCGGAGCCTGGCGGAGGCGGCGCGCGGGTTTTCGGCGATTTCGACGGCGGTGGGCACCTCAGTGCCTTTGGTCAGGGTCTTGAGTTCGGGCTTGTGTTCTTCCAGCTCCACCGGGAAACCAAGGGGGGCCGAAGACTTGGAGCGGGACTGGAAAACACCTTTGACGATCTTGTCCTCCAGTGAGTGGTAGGACATGACCACGATGCGGCCGCCGAGGGCCAGTGAATCGACGGCGGCAGGAACTGCCCGTTCCAGGACGTCGAGCTCTTCGTTGACCTCGATCCGCAAAGCCTGGAAGGTCCTTTTGGCGGGATGTCCACCGGACTTCGCAGCGGACGCCGGAACCACGGAACGGATCTGTTCCACCAGTTCGCCGGTGGTAGTGAAGGGCTTGGCCGCACGCGCTGAGACGATCCTGTTGGCGATCCGCCCGGCAAACTTTTCCTCGCCCCACTTGCGGATGATCCGGACCAAGTCCTCTTCGCTGTACGTATTGACCACGTCCGCGGCGGTTTGGCCCCGGCTGGTATCCATGCGCATGTCCAGCGGCGCGTCGAAAGAGTAGGCGAAGCCGCGCTCACGCTCGTCCAGCTGCAGGGACGAGACACCCAGGTCCATGAGGATTCCGTGGGCTTCGGCCACGCCGAGGTCTGCCAGGACGTCCTGGATCTCGTCATACACGGCGTGCACCAGGTCAGTCCGGGCGGCGAACGGAGCAAGCCGTTCCCCCGCGAGGGCCAGCGCTTCCTCGTCCCGGTCGATGCCGATGAGGTGGAGGTCGGGAAACCTCTGCAGCATGGCCTCCGAGTGCCCGCCCATGCCCAGGGTGGTGTCGACGGCAACGGGGGTCTCGCCGCGCAGCCGTGCCGCTTCGAATCCCGGTGCCAACAAATTGATGCACCGGTCGCGAAGGACCGGTACATGGCGTTCGGACGTGGGCTTGGGTTGATCGGTCATGCCTGGTCCTTTCCCGCCGTCGTTGTCCCCTGGATGCTTCTGGGATCAGATCCCCATCCGCGCCTACCGTTCCGCCCGCCTGGCTCCGGGGAAGGTGAGCCAGGTTGGCAGCCGATGGGCCGGCTGGAGATCTCATCCAAGAAACCTCTGCCGCCCGTTCCGGAATTCAGAGAATGCCCGGAATGGGATCGTCAGTTTCGGAAAAGGCCGTCTCCTTCTCCGCGAGGTATTCATTCCAAGCCTGGGCGTCCCAGATCTCGGCGCGGGTACCGGCGCCGATGACGGCAAGTTCCCTTCCGAGTCCTGCATACTCCCTGAGCGCCGGTGGAATGGTCACGCGCCCCTGCTTGTCAGGTACCTCGTCAGAGGCTCCAGAGAGAAAGACGCGGATGTAATCACGTGCCTGCTTGGAGGAGATTGGAGCCTCCCGCATCTGCTCGTGGACCCGCGCAAATTCCTTCTCGCTGAAGACGTAGATGCAACGCTCCTGGCCCCTTGTAAGCACCAGGCCGCTGGCAAGCTCCTCGCGGAACTTAGCGGGGAGAATGATCCGTCCCTTTTCATCCAGACGCGGCGAGTGAGTACCCAGAAACACTGGCCCACCGCCTGTCCGCCGTCAGGAACTGCACATCCCCTATGTTGCAACCACCCTCTTATGTCCTCCACATTACTCCACTTTCCACCACAGTCAACGCGAAACGGGCCGCCACGGGCCCCAAATATGGGAATAGTCCCTTGAAATACCGCGGATTGGATGCGGTGGTGGGAAGTGGAGGAAATTTTGGCATCCGCGGCGCCGGTTGAATTCGGCCAGCCGGCAGGAGCCACGGAACTTTCGGGGAATTGCCGATTAAATAGGAAAAGACCCGCCGGAGCGGGTCTTTTCCTGCGGCCCCCTGTTGCGGGGGGAGCGAAATGGAGGAGCCTGGGGCCGGATAGCGGCCGGGCTTCCGTAGTGCCTAGGGTTCACCCCTGCGGCGCTCGTCCCACCGCTCTTCGAGGCTGCTCATAAACGAACTCCTTTGCTTGCCGGGCTTTCCCCCGTCGGCCTTGGACCCGGCTTTGCCACGGGAACTGCGCATGGTGGCGAAGTAAACGCCCCCGCCCATGACCACGAAGCCCAGCACTCCCACAAAGATGTTCTGTAGGGTGACCCCGACCAGAAGCAGGAAGACGCCGGCCAACGCGCCGAGAACCCCAATGACCACATGCCTGGTTGACCATGAACGCCCCGGGTCCGAACCCATGGAGTTCGCAAATTTCGGGTCGTCCTCGTGAAGCTGCTTTTCAAGCTGCTCAAGCAGCTTCTGTTCGTGCTCCGACAGCGGCATCACGACCTCCTTTTGTAGGCCAACGTCCGGGCTGATCCCAGCCATAACTTCTACTCCGATGAACGCCTGCTGTTGCTGGAAAGTTCCCACCTGGCCAGCCATTGCCAAAACGGGAACCCAGCATGCAGTCGCGGGAGCGGAAGCATGTCCAAGAGGGTCCGGCAGTAAGTCCATTCACTCGAAACTATGTACCTCTAAGGATAGATTGTTGAGGGCTGATCTGAAAGACGGCAATGACTTCGGCGGACCCCGTCAGGCGGGCCGTTGCGTCCTGTCCCCCGGCCGGTTTTCCGGCTCCATCAGGCGGGCCGGAAGGACCGATTTGTTGCCGAATTTGCGCGCCACCTCGTCCAGTGCCTGCTCGGCCGCGCGCCAGTTGTCATCCCTGCGGTCAATGCTCAGCTGGAGCGAGGTCCGGGCCGTTTCCTCGAGCTGCTCGGCCCTGACCCCCACCAACCGGACGGCCATGGCCCTGGTCCCGACGGACTCCAGGAGCTGGAGTGCCACCGCGTAGATCAATTGGGCGCTGTCCACTGGTGTTTGGACGGTCCTGCTCCTGGTGATCGTGGAAAAGTCGGCGAACCGCAGCTTCAGTGCCACGGTCCGGGCCACCATCCCGGAACTCCGCAGACGGCCCGCGGTCCGGTGCGAAAGCCGCAGCAGTTCCCGGCGAAGGAGGGCGTCGTCGTCGGTATCCGTGGCAAAGGTCTCTTCCGCTCCGATGCTCTTTTCCAGCCGCACCGGCGTGACGGGACGGGGATCGACGCCCCAGGCAAGCTGGTGAACGTGCTCCCCCGTAGCGCCCAGGACCTTCTTCAGCGACGACACCGGGGTTGCGGCGACGTCCGCCACGGTGCTGATCCCCATCTTTGCCAGGACCTCTTTGGTCTTGGCACCGACACCCCAGAGCGCACCCACGGGCAAACTGTGCAGGTAGGGCACGGTCTGGTCCGGTCCGATGAGCAGCAGGCCGTCGGGCTTGCACCGGGTGGACGCGATCTTGGCAACGAATTTGGTCTCGGCAATCCCGACCGAGGCGGTGATGCCAAGTTCCGCTGCGACCCGGCGCCGGATCAGCTCGCCAATTCCCCTGGGCGGCCCCAGCCGCCGCAGGGCTCCTGTAACGTCCAGGAAGGCTTCATCGACGCTGAGCGGCTCCACGAGTCCCGTGATGGATTCGAAGATGGCCATCAGCTGCCCGGACACCTCGTAGTAGAGCTTGTGCCGGGGTTCGATCACTACTGCCTGCGGACACATCCGCATGGCCACGGCCATGGGCATCGCGGATTTGACGCCAAAGGCCCGGGCTTCGTAGGACCCCGAGAGAACCACGGAGCGCTCCCCCGGGAAGCCGACGATGACGGGCTTGCCGCGAAGTTCGGGGCGCGTGCGCAGCTCCACGGAGACAAAGAAAGCGTCCATGTCTACGTGCATGATGCACGTGCGCCGCCGGGCCGGAGGGCGCGCGGCGGATGCCTGGTTCATACCTGCGGGCCCCACGGCTGCCATCCTATCGGTTTGTGCGGGCTGCCCTTGTTTGTCGGGAGAGCACCGCAGGCTGGCTAAACTGGAGGCTGGTTCCGCCCCCACAACACCAGGAGGAAAGTCGTCGTGACGGCTATTGGATACTTCAAGCCGGCTGGCTTCGCCGCGCTTGCCGCCGCCGGAGCGCTGGTCTTGGCTGCCTGCAGCCAGGCCCCGTCCGGACAAGCCGAGCCAGCCCAATCCGCTTCCGTCGCCGCCACTCAGTCCTCCCTGACAGCCTCTCCGAGCCCCTCGGCGTCGCCCAATACCTCGGCAACCGTTGGCGCCGTGGTGGAAGGCTTTCCGCAGCAGCTCCTCCCGCTGATGACCGGTGCAACGGTGGTGTCCAGCAGCTTTGACAAGGCGTCTTCCCCGTCCACGGCGGCACTCGTGGGAACCGTCAAAGCGCCCACCGCCTCTGTCATCGATTTCTACAGCAAGGTTCTGGAGGGCCAGGGTTTCAAGGCCGTTCCGGGCGACAACGTCGGCGGGGTGGCATCCAAGGATTTCGTCCGCGGTGACAACGAGACTGTTAATCTCTCCGTCGTGGAAGCTGCCGGCGTCTCCACCTTCACCATTGGTGCCAACGTGGCTGCTGAGTCGGTAAAGTGACCGCCGCGGAGCAGTTAAGGAATGAACAGGCCGACTTTGTAGCGGGGGTGGCCGGTGAGCTCACAGGCTTCCTGACGGCAAGGCAGTCGGTCATGTCCGGCATTTCCCCTGACATCGAACCCATCATGGGGTCGATCTCCAATTTGGTCACCGGCGGCAAGCGCCTCCGGGCGCTGATGTGCTACTGGGGCTGGCGGGGCGCAGGCGGCGAGGCAGGGGCCAGCCAGGTCGTCACGGCCGGTGCCGCACTTGAACTGTTCCAGGCGGCCGCTTTGATCCACGATGACATCATCGACCGTTCCGATACGCGGCGGGGCGGTCCCAGCGTGCACCGCCGTTTCAGCCAGCTGCACACTGCGCAGGGCTGGGCGCTGGACAGCGAACGGTTTGGCCAGGCCGCTGCCATCCTTGCGGGCGACCTTTGCCTTTCCTTCAGCGAAGAGGCGTTCACTGACATCGGCGAACGGGCTGCGTCGGGCAGCCGGGCCAGGCTCATTTTCAACCTCATGCGGGCAGAGGTCATGGCCGGCCAGTACCTGGACATCCTGGAAGAAGTAGCAGGTCCGGTCCGGGACCGGGCCGGTGCCGTCGGCAGGGCTCAGTCGATCATCCGGTTCAAGAGTGCCAAGTACTCCACCGAACACCCCCTGGCCCTGGGTGGGGCCCTGGCCGGTGCCACCAATGAGCTGCTCCGGGGCTACTCGGCATTTGCCCTCCCGCTGGGCGAAGCGTTCCAGCTCCGCGATGACGTCCTGGGCGTGTTTGGTGATCCGCTGACCACCGGGAAGCCGGCCGGCGACGACCTGCGCGAAGGAAAGCGGACGGTTTTGGTGGCACTGGCCCTGGACCAGGCTTCGCCGGAAGAGTCGGCATTCATCGATGCCAGCCTGGGCAGCCCGGATCTGTCAGACGCTGACATCCTGGAGATCCGGCGGATCATCGAGGACTCCGGAGCGCTCCAGGCCACCGAAGTCCTCATCAATGAATTCGGCTCGGCAGCCTTCGATGCACTTGACGGGCTTGAACTGGAAGAGTTGCCCAAAACCGCCCTCCGGAGGCTGGCCGAAGCGACGGTCAGCCGAGCCTCCTGAAGCGGGCTGTTACCAGGCCAGGGTCTGGGCCCTGCGCCTGATTTCCGTCTTGCGGCCTTCGCGCAGGGCGTCGATGGGGCGGCCACGCAGTGACTCGTCTTGCGTAAACAGCCACACAATAAGGTCCTCGTCTGAGTAGCCGGCGTCCGCCAGCACCACGATGGTTCCCTTAAGGCTGTCCACTACCTGGCCGTCCTGGATGAACTCCGCGGGTACCGAGCGGATTTTCCGGTCCCCCACGCGCAAAGCCGCCAGGGAACGCTCGTCAATAAGGCTGTGCACCTTGGTGATTGATACATCCAACAAACGGGCGACGTCGGGCAGCGGCAACCACTCGCCCACCAGGTTTTCTACATTACTCACGGATCAAGGTTGCCACGCCGCCCACCCCGGCGCCTAGTCGGCGCATTTCATTCCGCCCCTGGCCTGGGGACACTCCCAAAAAGAAGCCATTACCCGAATTTCCAAAATTCTTGTGCTATCCGCAAATTCATGAGAGATTCACACACATCACAGTTGTAACACTAATAACTTGAGTCACAGTAGTATCAAGATTGACAGCGGCATCCCCGTCCGCGTCCGCACCCGCAGTTGAGAAGAGGATTCTTTCCGATGACGATGTCCCGCTCGCCCAAGCAGCCCCCCAAGCCGAGTCTGCCGATGATTGCCGCCACCACTGCGGCGCTGCCAGCGGTCGTATTGTCATCTTTGGCCCTCGCCCAGCCGGCGACCGCCCAGCAGCCCGTACGGAACATTCCCAGCAGCCTTGCAGCAGCAATGAAGGCACAGGCTGCAGCGAAAGCGGCCGGCACCGTAATCCCCGCCGCAGTTGTCTCCACCACCATTCCCGCAGCGTTCCAGCCCACGCAGCCGGCGGCACCCGCCGAGTACACGATCGTCCGTGGGGATACCGTCAGCGGGATCGCCGGCCGGTTCGGCCTGAACACCGGGGACATCCTGAAGCTGAACAACCTGCAGGCCAACACGATCATTTACCCGGGCCAGAAGCTCAAGCTGTCCGGCTCCGCGGAGCCTGCGGCTCCTGCACCCGCAGCTCCGGCTCCCGCAGCGCCGGCCCCCGCGGGCGGCGCGACCTACACGGTAAAGCCCGGCGACACCCTTGGTGCCATAGCGGCCAGGCACAACGTCTCCCTCTCGGACGTCTTCGCCTGGAACAACCTCTCCATGCGCTCCATCATCTACCCGGGACAGAAGGTCAAGGTGGGCGGGGGCGATTCCGCACCCGCCCCCGCAGCCCCGGCTCCCGCCGCACCTGCACCTGCACCTGCACCGCTGGCAAATACCGCGGCACCGGCAACGGGCTCGTACACCATTAAGGCCGGCGACACGCTCTCCGCTATCGCGTCGCGCCACGGCGTCAAGCTGTCGGACCTGCTCGCCGCGAACAAGCTGGGCATGACCACGGTTATCTACCCGGGCAGCAAGCTGGTGATTCCCGGGGGCTCCGGCCAGGCAGCACAGCCCGCAGCAGCACCCCAGCCCGCAGCCGCTCCCCTGGTGCCCAGTTCTTTCCTGGGGTTCAGCTACCCGGCCGCTGTTGTCAGCTCCGCCAATGAAAACAAGGCCCTGCTGAACGCCTCGCCCGTTCCCTCGCGGGACGAAATGAAGAACATCGTTGCGGACACGGCACGCCGCATGGGCGTGGACCCCTCTCTGGCTTTGGCTTTCGCCTTCCAGGAATCCGGCTTCAACCAGCGCGCCGTGTCGCCCGCCAACGCGATCGGCACCATGCAGGTCATTCCGAGCTCCGGGCAGTGGGCATCGGACCTGGTTGGACGGAAGCTGAACCTGCTGGATCCGTACGACAACGCCACGGCCGGGGTAGCCATCATCCGGCAGCTCCTGGCCACCAGCAAGGACCAGGACACCGCCATCGCCGGTTACTACCAGGGCCAGTACTCGGTGAGCAAGAACGGTATGTACGACGACACCAAGGCCTACCTGGCGGCCATCAAGGCGCACCAGAAGAACTTCAGCTGAGCTCCGGCCGCTGACCAATTTCATGATTGCGGGTCCGAACCGTTACCGGTTCGGACCCGTTTTCATTTCAGACGCGTTTTGCTGCGGGATTAGGATCGTAAGGTGCAGGAACACGTGTCAGACCCAGTTGTAGGGACGCTGGTGGACAACCGCTATGCCGTCACTTCCAGGATCGCCCGTGGCGGGATGTCCACCGTCTACCTGGCCGTGGACCAAAGGCTGGACCGTGAGGTGGCCCTCAAGGTGCTGCATCCCCACCTCGCAGCAGATGAAAACTTCCTGGGCAGGCTGGGCCGCGAGGCCAAGGCCGCCGCCCGCCTGTCCCATCCGCACGTGGTGGGTGTTTTGGACCAGGGAAACGACGGCGTAACTGCCTACCTCGTCATGGAATACATCAAAGGCCACACGCTCAGGGACGTCCTCCGCGACCGGGGCGCCCTGCCACCCCGGCTGGCGCTGGCACTGATAGATCCGGTGGTGGAGGGGCTGGGGGCGGCACACGCAGCCGGTTTCATCCACCGCGACGTGAAGCCGGAAAACGTCCTGATCGCCGACGACGGCCGGATCAAGATCGGCGACTTCGGCCTCGCCCGTGCCGTGACCAGCTCAACCAGCACCGGAGCCTTGATCGGGACGGTGGCCTACATCTCGCCGGAGCTGGTCCTCGGCAAGCCGGCGGATGCGCGCAGCGACGTCTACTCGGTGGGCATCATGCTGTACGAAATGCTGACCGGGCGGCAGCCGTTCGAGGGCGAAGTACCCATCCAGGTGGCCTACCAGCACGTCAACGGGATGGTCGGGCCGCCGTCGGACCTGGTCCCCCGGCTGGCCGGCGAAGTGGATGAACTGGTGCAGTGGTGTACCGCCAACGATCCCGAGAACCGGCCCGTGGACGGCAACGCGCTGCTCCAGGAGCTGCGCCACATCCGGACCAACCTCACCGATGCGGAGCTGGACCTGCAGCCGCCGGCAGCGGCCGCCGCTGCGTCGCAGCACGCGACGGAAATTCTGGGCCGCACCAGCAATCCGACAACGCTGCTTCCTCCCTCCCGGCCGGCAGCGCCAGCTTACCCGCCCGGGCTTACGCTGCCCGACGACGACGATGCGGACAGCGGCTGGTCTCCCCCGCCGCCGCGGCTGGGCAAGCGGGCGCAGCGGAAAGCGGACCGGGATAGCGAGAAGCTCCGCGCGCTGGCCGCCGCCACACCGGTTCGTACCCTGCGGGAGGGAAATCCGCGCCGGCGCGGCTTCATCTGGGTGGTGGTCCTCATCCTCGCGGCCCTGCTGGCGACGGGCGCGGGCTGGTTCTTCGGCATGGGCCCCGGTGCCGCCGCTGCCGTGCCTGCAGTAGCCAACAAGACAGTGGCACAGGCCCAGCAACTGCTCAACGGGGTGGGCTTCCGCTCCACCACGAGCGACGTCTTCGACGACGACGTGCCCACCGGGCTCGTGGTGGGCAGTGAGCCCGCCGCTGGGACGGAAATCAGGAAGTTCCAGCCCGTCTCATTGCTGGTGTCCAAGGGGCCGCAGCTTTTCCCGTTGCCACCACTTACCGGCGGGACTCTGGACGCGGCGAAGAGCGCCCTGAACGCGGCGGAGATGGCGCTGGGGACGGTCACCGAAAAATTTGATGAGGAAGCAGCTGCCGGTACCGTCCTGTCCCAGGATCCCGCTGCCGGCACCCCTGCCCGGCACGGTACTCCCGTGGGACTTACGGTTTCCAAGGGACCGCAGCCTATTGCCGTTCCGTCGGTCGTCGGTAAGGCCGAGGACGACGCCGTCGCTGCGGTTGAGGCAGCAGGCCTCACTGCCGAGGTAGCCCCCGACCAGGTGTTCGACCGGAACGTTCCGGAGGGCGCCGTGGTCAGCCAGTCCCCGGCCAACGGGACGCTGACCAGGGGCGGCACGGTGACCCTGACCATTTCCAAGGGCCCGAAGATGGTGGCTGTCCCCAGCTTCATCGGCAAGCAGGCCTCGGAGGCACGCAAGGCGCTCGAGGCACTGGGCTTCCAGGTCCGGGTGAACAACATCCTGGGCGGCTTCTTCGGCACCGTGCGGGACCAGTCGCCGGTGGACCGGGAGGTCCCGGAAGGCTCCGTCGTCACCATCACGGTGGTGTAGTCCAGGTGGGCAGGCATAAGCCTGCCCACCCCGGAACCGTTTGGCTTGGTTCCTAGTGCTTGGCGAGCGCGCCGGCCACCAGGAAGGCCATTTCGAGTGACTGCATGTGGTTCAGGCGGGGATCGCAGACCGACTCGTAGCGGTCCAGGAACGCATCCTGGTCGATCGGGTCGGCGCCGCCCAGGCACTCGGCGACGTCGTCGCCTGTCATCTCCACGTGCAGGCCGCCCGGTACAGTCCCCAGTCCGTGGTGCACCTCGAAGAACCCGCGCACTTCGTCGATGACGTCGTCGAAGTTCCGGGTCTTGTAACCGTTGGGCGAGGTGACGGTGTTGCCGTGCATGGGGTCGGTGACCCACAGGACCTGCGCCCCGGAGGCGGTGACCTTCTCGACGACGGCCGGCAGCTTTTCGCGGATGTTGCCGGCGCCCATGCGGGTGATGAAGGTGAGGCGGCCGGGCTCGCGGTCCGGGTCGAGCTTGTCGATCAGGCGCAGGGCGTCGTCACCGGTGGTGGACGGGCCCAGCTTCACGCCGATGGGGTTGCGTACCCGCGAGAGGAAGTCGACATGGGCGTGGTCCAGTTCCCGGGTACGCTCGCCGATCCAAAGGAAGTGGGCCGAGGTGTCGTACGGGAAGCCGGTGCGGGAGTCGATACGGGTCAGCGCGCGTTCGTAATCCAAGAGCAGTGCCTCATGGCTTGCGAAGAACTCCACCCGCTTGAGGGCTTCGAAGTCGGCGCCGCAGGAGTCCATGAACTTGATGGCACGGTCAATATCGCGGGCCAGTGATTCGTAACGGGCGTGGGCCGGGTTTTCGGTAAACCCCTTGTTCCACTGGTGCACGGAGCGCAGGTCCGCGAAACCGCCCTGCGTGAAGGCGCGGATGAGGTTCAGGGTGGAGGCCGACGTGTGGTACGCCCGCAGCATGCGCGCGGCGTCGTGGCCGCGCGACTCGGGGGTGAAGTCGTACCCGTTGACGATGTCGCCGCGGTAGGCCGGCAGGGTCACGCCGTCACGTGTTTCGTCATTGGAGGAGCGCGGCTTGGCGAACTGGCCCGCCATGCGGCCCATCTTGATGACCGGCATCGCGGCACCGTAGGTGAGCACCACCGCCATCTGGAGGATGGTTTTCACACGGGCGCTGATCTTGTCGGCCGTGGCAGCCTCGAAGGTCTCGGCGCAGTCGCCGCCCTGCAGAAGGAACGCCTTGCCGTGGGCAGCGGCAGCCAGCCGCTCGCGAAGCACGTCCACTTCGCCTGCAAACACCAGCGGCGGCAGGACCGACAGTTCCTTCACTGAGGCCTCAAAGACATCCCGGTCCTGCCAGCTGGGCTGCTGGGAGATGGGAAGGTCCCGCCAATGGTCCAGTCCGGGATAGTTGGCCGCTCCGCTCTGGGCGGTGCTGGACAGAGAAAAGGCTGGTTTTGCAGATAGCTCAGTCACCCTCTAAGACTAGCGGCAGGGCGGCAGCGCCGGGCACCGGACCGTCACGCTGCCCGCTGTCCCCGTCACAACTGCCGCGGGGCCGCCGGAAGGTTCCGCTATCCCGCGGCCTCTGTGCCGGCGTCGTCCTCCACACCGGGGCTGCCCGGCGCCGGGCCTGACCCGGAGTCCTGGATGAATCCGTCTCCGGAGGCTGCCGGGGCCGCGAGGGGCTCGGCGGCAGCCCGCGGTTCCTCCGGCTTCCCGGCCAGCCGCAGCTTCACCACGGCCGCGTATTCATCCACGTACTCCTGGCCGGAGAGCCGCATCAGCCGGGACATGATCTCGTCCGTGACCTGGCGCTGGACCGTCCGGTCTTCTGCCTGCTCCCGGTACTGGCTGAAATCCAGCGGTTCGCCGAAGATCATGCCGATCCTGCGGATGTTGGGCAGGCGCTTGCCGATGGGCTGGACCTTGTCGGTGCCGATCATGGCGACGGGGATCACGGGGACCCCGGCCTGGAGCGCCAGCCGTGCCACGCCTACTTTGCCGCGGTACAACCGTCCGTCGGGGCTTCGCGTGCCCTCCGGGTAAATGCCCAGCAGGCCGCCGGCGCTGAGTACTTCCATCCCTGCGTTCAGGGACGCGGCGGAGGCAGCGCCCCCGGAGCGGTCCATGGGCAATTGGTTGGTGAGGCGGAAGAACGCGGCCGTGAGCCTGCCCTTGATGCCGGTTCCCGTGAAGTACTCCGATTTGGCGAGGAAGACCACAGGGCGCCGCACCATGAGCGGCATGAAGATGGAGTCGGAGAACGACAGGTGGTTGGAGGCGATGATGGCGGCCCCCTGCGCCGGAATGTTGTCCAGGCCCTTGACCCAGGGCCTGAAGAGCAGCTTGATCACCGGACCGAGGAAGATCCTTTTCATGACCCAATAGAACACGTGGTGAACCTCTCCGGAAGGCAGCCCCAGGCCCTGCGTCGGGCCTGGCCAGCGATTCAATGCAACCCTACTCTAGTGAGATTTGGCTGGAACAGTGACACGATGGAGTCATGACTGAAAGCAGCCCCCCGTCCCGTCCGGCCGCTTTCAGTTATCCGGGCCACGGCGCCAACGCCCGCACCGGGGTGGCCATTTGCCACGGTTTCACGGGCAGTCCCCTGAGTATCATGCCGTGGGCACAGCACCTCGCGGACCTCGGATACGCCGTATCCGTCCCGCTTCTGCCGGGGCATGGAACAGACTGGCGCCAGCTCGCGCTGACCGGCTGGCAGGACTGGTACCGCAGCTACGAAAAGGCCCTCCTCGAGCTGGCGGCCCGGACGGATTCCTGTTTTACGTCGGGCCTGTCGATGGGCGGTGCGATTGCCCTCCTCGCAGCATCGCGACACCCGGTGGCAGGGGTCAGCGTGGTTAACCCGGGCCTGAGCTTCTACGACCGCCGGGTGCGGATCATCGGCCTCCTCAAATACTTCCAGCGGACCACGGTCCCCATCCAAGAGGAGCAGACCGGGGCGCCGGCGACGAACGATGGCGATTACTCCCTGACGCCGCTCGCGGCAGTGCATGAGCTCAAGAAACTGTTCGGTGCAACCGTACGGGCGCTGCCCGGTGTCGACGCCCCGGTCCAGGTCTTCAAGTCGCGTACCGACGCCGTGGTCCCGCCCACATCGCTGGCCCTGCTGCGGACGGGGTTGGGCGCGAACCTCACCGACGTGGTGGACCTTGCCAGCAGCGGCCATGTGGCTACTCTGGACGTTGACGCGCCCGCGATCTTCGCCAGGTCAGGAGAATTCGTCGCCGCCCACGCCCGCCACACCAGTCCCTTGGAGACGCCATGACCTCCGGTCCGGACCACAGCCCGTTCACCAGCCCCTTCAGCGGCGAAGGATCCCGCACGGGGGTGGTCCTGTCCCACGGCTTCACGGGAAGCCCCCATGGCCTGCGCGCCTGGGCCGCGGCGTTCGCCGCAGCCGGTTTTGCCGTCCGCATGCCGCTGCTGCCCGGCCACGGGACCACGTGGCAGGATCTGGCCCGCACCCGCTGGCAGCAGTGGCACGGCGCCCTGGATGACGCCTTCCTGGAACTGGACGCGGAGTGCGACCAAGTCTTCGCAGCCGGCCTGAGCATGGGCGGGGCTCTGGCCCTGCGCATTGCGGCCACCCGGCCTGTCGCGGGAGTGATCCTGGTGAACCCCGGCCTGGTAATTGATGATCCCCGCGCGCCCTTGGCAGGGATCCTGAAGCTGGTGCTCAAAAGCACCCCCTCCATCGGCAATGACATCCTCAAGGCAGGGATGGATGAGGGTGCCTATGCACGCACACCCGTGGCCGCTGCCCACGAACTGAACAAAATGTTCAGGGACACCGTCCGGCTCCTGCCCCGGGTCACCGCACCCGTGCAGGTCTACCGCTCCACCGTGGACCACGTGGTGTCGGATGCCAGCATGGACGCCCTCCGGCGCGGGCTGACGCACGCTCCGCTGGAAGTGGTGCGGCTGGAGAACAGCTACCACGTCGCGACCCTGGACAACGACGCCGACCGCATCTTTGAGGGGTCTGTTGAGTTCATCCGGCGCGCCCTGCAGGATGCGCCGGCCGGCCCGGCGCGGGCCGGACAGGAGGTCCGCAGTGAACAGGCCTGACTCCGACCAGCCGGACCAGGGCGCCAACCAGGACGACGCCGTCTGGCTGGACCTGGTGGCAAGGCTGGAATCGGACACCGTGGCGATTCGCCCCGATTCCCCCGCCACCGGGGAACATGTGCCCACCGGTCCGGTGGCTGCTGCGCCGGAACCCCCCGCGCAACCCACGTTCCGCGACTTCGATCCCCTGGGGCTGGCGGGAACTCCTCCCGCCGAAATGTCCGCGGCCGAACGTCAGGCGCGGCCCGGGAACGGCGCGGACGGGCCCGGCGAGGGTCCCAGGGACTATGACGTGGACGACGACGGCGAAGAGTTCGTGCCGGAGGAACCGCCCAGCCTGGCCGGCACCGACCCCCTGACCATGCTCGCCTGGCTCGGGACCGTCGGCGGACCCGTCGCACTGCTGCTCTCAGCCATGTTCTGGCGGTCAGCGCCCCTGCTGGCCATCGTTGGCATCGTTGCGGTGTTCGTGCTGGCCACGGTGTACCTGATCATGAAGCTGCCCCAGGAAAAGAACGGCGACGACGACGGCGCCAGGGTCTAGCTCCCCGGCGGCCGCACCGCCGTCGTCCTCAGCTGCGGACGCGGCTGCTGACGCGGGAAAGGTCGGCAGCTCCGATGAGCCCCGCGTTGGGGCCCAGGGCCGCCAGCTCGATCCCTGCAGCCGGGCGGAATCCGCGCCCCGTCAGGTTCCGTGCGAAGGCCTTGCGGGCCGGTTCCACCAGCAGGTCGCCCGCTGAGCACAGGCCGCCGCCAATGACGAACAGCCCCGGGTCCAGGGCCGCTGCCAGGTTGGCCAGCCCGAGGCCCAGCCATTCGCCGACCTCCTCGATCAGCTCCCGCGAAGCGGGGTCGCCGGCGAGCGCCAGTTCGGTCACGATGGCTCCGGTGATCGCTTCCGGATGTCCCCCCACGGCCGCCAGCAGGTCCTGGGCCATCGGTGAGTTGGACCGTGCCAGGAGCCGGGCTTCCCGCCCCAGGGCGTTGCCGGAAGCGTACTGTTCCCAGCAGCCGCGGTTGCCGCATTCGCAGCGGTGGCCGCCCGGCATGATGATCTGGTGGCCAAACTCGCCTGCCACGCCAAAGCGGCCGCGTTCCACCCTGCCGTCCATCACCATGGCGCCGCCGATGCCGGTGCCCAGCGTGATGCAGACCAGCCGGTCTTCCCCCTGCCCGGCGCCGAAGCGCCACTCAGCCCATGCTGCGGCATCGGCGTCGTTGGTCAGGAGCACCGGCCGGCGGAGGAGCCGCTGGAGGTTGTCACGCAGTGGCTCGTTGCGCCAGGCCAGATGCGGGCTGAAAAGGACGGTTCCGCCGGCAAGGTCCATCCAGCCGGCTGCGCCGATGCCCACTGACCAGATGCGGTGCCCCCGGCCGAGTTCCTCCACCAGTTCGACAATGACCTGCTCCACTGCCCGCGGGTCCGTTCCGGGGGTTGAGCGGCGGGCCTCGCTGAGGATCCGCCCTTCGGCGTCCACCACGCCGGCGGCGACCTTGGTTCCCCCGATGTCGATTCCGATGGCCAGTCCCTTGCGGCCCAGGCGGAGGTGCCCGCCGGTGCCGCCATGGAGCTGTCCGGCACGGTGGGTGGCGGGACGGCGGCGCCACGGAGCTGGTCTTTTCAGGGGGCCGGCCTGATCGCCGGGCAACGGTCCGTACATAGTCCACCATTCTAGGCGGGCGGAAACATTGTCTTGACATACAGCCCTTCACAGCGCCCATTGACGGCTAAGTTACTCGCCAGTAGGTTTGTGTACTGCACTGTTCCGCCCGGGGTACTAGTCTTTAGGCAAACCCCCTGCGCGGGACTTCAGATATCAAAGGAGCTATAGTGCGCGAATTCAGTGTTCCGCCCCTGGTTGTTGTCCCGCCCGAAACCAACATCACTGACCTGGTGCTGCGGCAGGCGGCCAAGCCCAGCAACCCGGCACTGTTTTCCCGCCTGGACGCCTCGGGTGCGTGGCGCAACGTGTCCGCCACCGAATTCCTGGCCGACGTCAAGGCTTTGGCCAAGGGGCTCATGGCGAGTGGAGTCGGCGCCGGTGACCGTGTGGGCATCATGTCCCGTACCCGCTACGAGTGGTCTCTCGTGGACTTTTCCATCTGGTTCGCAGGAGCGGTCTCGGTCCCCATCTATGAAACCTCCTCCCCTTCCCAGGTGGCCTGGAACCTGGGCGACTCCGGCGCGGTGGCCGCGTTCGGCGAGTCCGCCCAGCACGAGAACGTTATCCGCCAGGCCGTCACCGCCGAAGGCCTGACGGACGTGCAGCACGTGTGGCAGCTCGAGGGCCAGGGCCTGGACAGCCTCCGGGAAGCAGGCCGCGGCGTCAGCGACGAGGACCTCGAGTCCCGCCGCAAAGCTGCGGGACTGCGGGACGTCGCCACCATCATCTACACCTCCGGAACCACGGGACGCCCCAAGGGCTGTGAGCTGACGCACGGCAATTTCGTGGAACTCTCGGACAATGCCCTGGGCATCATCGGCGAAATTGTCCACGAACATGCCAAGACCATCATGTTCCTGCCGCTGGCCCACGTGTTTGCCCGGTACATCTCGGTGCTGGCGATGGCAGCCGGAACCACGGTGGCCCACACCCCGGACATCAAGAACCTCCTGGCGGACCTGCAGAGCTACGAACCGACGTTCATCCTGGCGGTGCCCAGGGTCTTCGAGAAGGTCTACAACTCCGCGCTGACCAAGGCCGAGGACGGCGGCAAGGGTGCCATCTTCCACCGGGCCGCCGAGACTGCCATCGCCTTCTCGAAGGCGCGGCAGGACGGACGGGTGGGACTGGGCCTGAAGCTGCGGCACGCGTTGTTCGACAAGCTGGTCTACGGCAAGCTGCGGGCTGCCATGGGTGGACATGTTGCCCATGCCGTGTCCGGTGGCGGCCCCCTGGGCGAGCGGCTGGGCCACTTCTTCCAGGGCATCGGCCTGCAGGTGCTGGAGGGATACGGGCTCACCGAAACCACCGCGCCCATCACGGTGAACACCCCGTCCCGGATCAAGATCGGTTCCGTGGGCAAGCCCCTCCCGGGCAACTCCGTCAAGATTGCCGACGACGGCGAGATTCTGGCCAAGGGAGTCTGCGTCATGCGCGGCTACTACGGGCGGGACGACCTCACCGCGGAGGCGTTCACGGATGGCTGGTTCCATACCGGGGACATCGGCAAGCTGGATGACGACGGTTTCGTCTGGATCACCGGCCGCAAAAAGGAAATAATCGTCACCGCCGGCGGCAAGAACGTCATCCCGGCCCTGCTGGAGGACCAGATCCGTGCCGACGCCCTGGTATCGCAGGTTCTCGTGGTGGGCGACAACAGGCCCTTCATCGGGGCCCTGGTAACCCTGGACCAGGAAGCCCTGCCGGGCTGGCTCCAGCGCCACGGCCTTCCGGCGGACACCACCCTGGAGCAGGCAGCCGCCAATCCAGTGGTGAAGGCAGCAGTGCAGGACCTCATTACCGCGGCAAATTCGTCGGTCTCCCAGGCCGAAGCCATCAAGTCCTTCCGCATCGTCCCGGCCGACTTCACCGAAGCCTCCGGGCACCTCACGCCGTCAATGAAGGTCAAAAGGTCACAGGTCATGAAGGACTTCGAAAGCGTAATCGAGGAAATGTACTCCACCCCGCGCTCCTGAGGCCGGTAACACGAAAGGGTCCTCCCATGGCGGGAGGACCCTTTCCTGTTCCACGGACCACCCCTGGTTCGGCATCGGGTACTACAGTGGTTGCATGGCTGCCAGCCGCAAACCGCTCGATGACCTGCGCGAAACCATCGGACACCTCGCCGATCAGCTCAAGCTGCCCGGCGGTTCGGAGCGCGTGGACGACCTCGTGGGCGATCTCATGGGGGCCAGGCCCGGGCCGGCCCGGCCGCTGTCCGAAGTGCAGGCTGAACTCGACGCGCTGGTCGGACTGGAAACCGTGAAGGAACAGGTGCGGGCCCTCGTCGCACTGCTCCAGGTCCAGGCACGCCGTAAGGCGCACGGCCTGCCGGAGGTTGCCACATCACAGCACCTGGTGTTCCTGGGAAACCCGGGCACGGGCAAAACCACCGTGGCGCGGCTCCTGGCCGAGATGTACCGCGCGGTCGGCCTGCTGCAGAAAGGCCACCTGGTGGAGGTGGACCGTTCGGGCCTGGTGGGGCAGTACGTCGGCCAGACCGCCATCAAGACGGACCGGGTGATCCGGCGCGCGCTGGACGGTGTCCTGTTCATCGATGAGGCCTACGCGCTGGCCCCTGAGGACGGCCGGATGGACTTCGGCCCGGAGGCGATCGAGGTCCTGCTCAAGCGGATGGAGGACCACCGCCACCGCCTGGTGGTGATTGTGGCAGGGTATCCGGCGCTGATGGAGTCCTTCCTGCTCTCGAACCCCGGGCTGCGCTCCCGGTTCGCCCGCGAGATCACCTTCCCCGATTACTCGGTGGACGCGCTCCAGACGATCTTCCACCAGATGCTGGCCCAGCATGAGTACATGCTGGAGCCGGGTGCGGACCAGATGCTGCGCCGCATCTTCACCGGGCTCCATGCGGGCGAAGACTCCGGCAACGCGCGGTTCGCCCGCACGCTGTTCGAGCAGGCACTCAACCGCCAGGCGCTGCGGCTCTCGCTCGACGAGGAACAAAGCCTCGACGCCCTCGATCGTGAAGCCGTCATGACCCTCACCGCGGACGACATCGTCCAGGCCGCGCTGGCCCTCGGCGAGGAGCCGGAGCCTGAACCGGCGCCGGAACCGGAGCAGCCACGCTGGTGGCGCTGGCTGGCCTGACCGGACCACTGCGGCTTTGCACTGTTCCCGGGATGGCGGGCTTTCCTTCTCCACGCAAAACTGCTCCCCGAAGGCCGGAACTGAATTCATCAGTCCAACTTCCGGGGAGCCGTTCACGAGCGGGAGGACCCTTTCGCCGTCTCCGGTGAAGCCTACTGGTCGATGACCAGCAGCAGGTCTCCGCCCTGGACCTGTTCCACGGCGGAGATGGCGAGGCGGGACACCTTGCCGGCTACCGGCGTCGTAATGGACGCTTCCATCTTCATTGCCTCGATGGTGGCCACGGTGTCTCCGGCCTTGACCGTCTCCCCTGGCTTGACGGTGACGGTGACGGCACCGGCGAAGGGGGCGGCCACCTGGCCGGGCTGCGCGGGATCGGCTTTCTCAGCGGCCTTGACGTTGCTCACCACGGAACGGTCGCGCACCACCACGGGACGGGACTGGCCGTTCAGCGTGCACATGACGGTACGCATGCCCTTCTCGTCCGGCTCCGACACGGCCTCCAGGGAGGCGATCAACCGTACGCCGCGTTCCAGCTGGATTTCGTGCTCGGTGCCGCGCTGGAGGCCGTAGAGGTAATCACGGGTATCCAGCACCGAGATGTTCCCGTATGTCTCCACGCTCTTCAGGTAGTCCTTGGTGGGCCCGTCGAAAAGCAGCCGGTTCAGCGTGTGCTGCCGGGTCTTGGAGTCGGACTTGAGCGCTGCGCTGTCCTCGGCGCTGAGCTCGACGTCGCGGACCTTGACGCTCCTGCCCTGCAGGGCCTTGGTGCGGAAGGGTTCCGGCCAGCCTCCGGGAGGATCGCCGAGCTCGCCGGACAGGAAGCCGATGACGGAATCGGGGATGTCGTAGTTCTGCGGGTTGGCCTCGAAGTCGGCGGGGTCCGCGTTGAGTCCCACCAGGTGCAGGGCGAGGTCGCCCACCACCTTGGAGGACGGCGTCACCTTGACCAGGTGGCCAAGGATCCGGTCCGCTGCCGTGTACATGTCCTCGATCGCTTCGAACCGCTCCCCCAGGCCCAGGGCCATGGCCTGCTGGCGCAGGTTGGAGAGCTGCCCGCCGGGAATCTCGTGCTTGTACACCCGGCCGGTGGGGCCGGGCAGGCCGGACTCGAACGGCGCGTAGACGCGGCGGACGGCCTCCCAGTACGGCTCGAGCGAGCTGACGGCGTCCAGGCTGAGGCCGGTGTCCCGGGGCGTGTGGGCCAGCGCAGCAACAAGGGCCGACGCCGACACCTGGCTGGTGGTGCCGGCCAGGGATGCGGAAGCCACGTCCACGGCATCCACACCGGCGTCGACAGCCGCCAGGAGCGTAGCCAGCTGGCCGCCTGCGGTGTCGTGGGTGTGCAGGTGGACGGGCAGGTCGAAGCGTTCACGCAGCGCCGCGACGAGCTTGGCGGCGGCAGCGGGCCGAAGCAGCCCGGCCATGTCCTTGATGGCCAGGATGTGGGCTCCGGCGTCGACAATCTTCTGCGCCAGCCCCAGGTAGTAGTCCAGGGTGTAAAGCTTCTCTTCCGGGTCCAGCATGTCGCCGGTGTAGCAAAGCGCCACCTCTGCGACGGCGGTGCCGGTGGCCCGGACCGCGCGGATGGCAGGAGCCATCTGGTTGACGTCGTTCAGGGCGTCGAAGATGCGGAAGATGTCAATGCCCGTAGCGGCAGCCTCGTTGACGAAAGCTTCGGTCACTTCTTCGGGGTAAGGGGTGTAGCCCACGGTGTTGCGGCCGCGCAGCAGCATCTGGATGCAGACGTTGGGCATGGCCTTGCGCAGTGCAGCGAGCCGGTCCCAGGGGTCCTCGCCCAGGAAGCGCAGTGCCACGTCATAGGTGGCGCCGCCCCAGGCCTCGACGGACAGCAACTGCGGCATGAGGGCCGTAACGGCGGGGCCGGCGGCGACGAGGTCGCGGGTGCGGACACGCGTGGCCAGCAGGGACTGGTGCGCGTCACGGAAGGTGGTGTCGGTGACGGCAACGGCATTCTGCCCGCGCAGTGCCTTCGCGAAGCCTTCCGGGCCCAGCTCAAGAAGCTTCTGGCGTGAACCGGGTCCTGCCTGCATGTCCTTGACGTCGGGCAGCTTGCGGGCCGGGTCCGAATGCACGGCCCGGTCGCCGTTGGGCTTGTTGACGGTGACGTCGGCCAGCCAGGTCAGGAGCTTGGTGCCGCGGTCGGCCGAGACGCGGGCCTTGAGCAGCTCCGGGCGCTGGTCGATGAAGTTCGTGGCCACATCCCCAGCGATGAAGTCCGGGTCATCCAGCACAGCCTGGAGGAAGGGGATGTTCGTGGAGACGCCGCGGATGCGGAACTCCGCGAGTGCCCGGCGGGCGCGGGCAACCGCGGCGGGGTAATCCCTGCCGCGGCAGGTGAGCTTGACCAGCATTGAGTCGAAGTGGGGGCTGATCTCGGCACCGGAGTAGACCGTGCCGCCGTCCAGGCGGACACCGGCACCGCCTGCCGAACGGTATCCGGTGATCTTTCCGACGTCGGGGCGGAACCCGTTGGCGGGGTCCTCGGTGGTGATGCGGCTCTGGAGGGCGGCGCCGCGAAGCCGGACCGTGTCCTGGGAGAGGCCAAGATCGGCCAGCGTCTCTCCGGAGGCAATCCGCATCTGGGCCTGGACCAGGTCCACGTCCGTGACTTCCTCGGTGACCGTGTGCTCCACCTGGATGCGCGGGTTCATTTCGATGAAGACGTGCTGGCCCGCCCGCTCGCCCTTGGTGTCCACGAGGAACTCGACAGTACCGGCGTTGACGTACTTCAGTGCCTGCGCGAACTTCACGGCATCCCGGTACAGGGCCTGGCGGATGTTGTCGTCCAGGTTGGGGGCAGGAGCGATCTCGATGACCTTCTGGTGCCGCCGCTGGATGGAGCAGTCACGCTCGAAGAGGTGCATGACGTTGCCCTCGGCGTCCGCGAGGATCTGCACTTCGATGTGCCGCGGGCGAAGGACCGCCTGCTCCAGGAACATGGTGGGATCACCGAACGCAGCATCGGCTTCGCGCATGGCCGACTTCAGTGCTTCGGGCAGTGCCTCGCGGGTGTCCACCCGCCGCATGCCGCGGCCGCCGCCACCGGCCACGGCCTTGGCGAAAATGGGGAATCCGATCTCATCGGCGGCGGCCAGGAGCTCGTCCAGGTCCTTGGACGGCTCGCTGGACTTCAGGACCGGCACCCCGGCCTCGCGGGCCGCCTTCAGGGCTGCCACCTTGTTGCCGGCGAGTTCAAGCACCTCGGCGGGCGGACCCACGAAAGTGATGCCGGCTTCCTTTGCCGCACGTGCCAGTTCCGGGTTCTCGGAGAGGAAACCGTAGCCCGGGTAGATGGCGTCTGCGCCGGACTCCTTCGCGACGCGCACCACTTCCGCCACGTCCAGGTATGCGCGGACGGGATGTCCTTCCTCGCCAATCAGGTAGGCCTCGTCCGCTTTCTGGCGGTGGATCGAGTTACGGTCCTCTTGGGGAAAAACGGCAACGGTCTTAGCGCCCAGCTCGTAGCCGGCGCGGAAGGCCCTGATCGCGATTTCGCCGCGGTTGGCCACCAGAACTTTGGAAAACATACTTCTCCTGCATCATTGCGGGTGGATCGATGAGTGGTCACAGTGTCTAGGACCTGCAAGGACAAACACAAATCTTTGTGGCCACGGTCACAGATTTTCCCGTCATGTCCCGAACGCTTTCAGCCTGGCTGGCGGAAACCGCCCCGGCAGCACAGTCGGTGCCATGCCGACGCCCGATATAGCAGGATTCGCCGACGCATCAACATATGATGAGTAGGGCGGCAGGACCGTCCGGCTTCGGCTCTGCCGAGGCAAACATTACCCCCAACACGGCATCCGGCGTTAGGTTTTGGTCTCTCAAGTGCAAGTAGTCAGCATCAGCAGCCTCAAGGGTGGAGTCGGCAAGACTTCCGTCACCACAGGATTGGCGTCTGCGGCGCTGGCCGCAGGAGTACGCACGCTGGTGGTGGACCTGGATCCGCACGCCGACGCCACCACCGCCCTTGGCGTGCAGCCGGGTGACCAGTTGGATATCGGCAGGATGCTGAAGAGCCCGCGCCGGGCGAAGCTGGCTGAGAACGTGGTGCGGAGCAGCTGGGCCGACCGTGCCCCCTCCAACGGTTCCGGGCCCGCCGTCCTGGATGTCGCCGTCGGCTCCGCCTACACCGGTATCTACGACCGGCCGGACCTTGGCCGCCGCGATCTCCGGCGGCTTTCCGCCGTGCTCGCCGGCGCCGCGGACTACCAGCTGGTCCTGGTCGACTGCCCGCCCTCGCTCAATGGCCTGACGCGGATGGCCTGGGCGGCCAGTGACAAAGTAGCCCTGGTTGCCGAGCCGGGCCTGTTCTCTGTTGCCGGTACCGAACGCACCATGCGGGCCATCCAGTTGTTCAAGCAGGAGTTTGCGCCCAATCTTTCGCCGGCAGGGATCGTTGCCAACCGGGTCCGGAGCGGTTCCTCCGAGCACACCTACCGGCTTGCGGAGATGGAGTCCATGTTCGGCGAACTCCTGCTGAGCCCGCGCATTCCCGAGCAGGCCAACTGGCAGCAGATCCAGGGCGCAGCCCACCCGGTCCACCATTGGCCCGGTGATTCGGCAAAGTCCGCGGCCGGTTTGTTTGACGACCTGCTGTCCAACCTGATGGCGGCCGGCAGCGGCCTCCGCAGCCGCGCGCGCTGACCGGGACGTTCCGCAGGCCGCAGAAACCACAGCGCTTAAACGAATAAGGGGCCGCCCTCCAGCTGGAGGGCGGCCCCTTATTCGTATGGGTGCGGGTGGGTCAGCTGATCTTCCGCGCTGCCCGGCGCTTGCTCAGTTCGTCGTCCGGAAAGGACTGTTCGGCGGCGTGCTCGCTGGGCAGCGATGCGAGGCTGCCCTCGACCTCGCGCCATACGCGTCCCACGGCGATGCCGAAGACGCCCTGGCCGCCCTGTACCAGGTCGATGACCTCATCGGCGGAGGTGCACTCGTAGACGCTGGCGCCGTCGCTCATGAGCGTGATCTGGGCCAGGTCCTCAACGCCGCGTTCCCGCAGGTGTTCCACGGCGGTGCGGATCTGCTGGAGGGAAACTCCGGTGTCGAGGAGCCTTTTGACCACTTTGAGGACCAGGATGTCGCGGAATCCGTAGAGCCGCTGCGAGCCTGAGCCGGCGGCGCCGCGGACGGCCGGTTCGACCAGTCCGGTGCGGGCCCAGTAGTCGAGTTGGCGGTAGGTGATGCCGGCGGCCTTGCAGGCGGTGGGGCCACGGTAGCCGGCGTCCTCATCCAGTACCGGCAGGTCTTCGGTGAACAGGAGGCCTTGGGCACCGCTCACGGGCACAGCAACACCGGCCGTGGGCTGTTTAAGCCCGCCTGCTTCGCCTTTGGGACTCACCTGGATCCTCCTTGTCGTACGCTCCCCCGGAACTGATACAGCATCCTTGGCATGAAGACCATGGGTGTAATTTCTCCGCGGGGCGCACTTTCCAGTGTGACTTGCGCGGCTGCCGTAAGCAAGGGAACTTGATACTTCGACGTTAGGCCCGGCGGGGCCCGAGGTCAAAGACCTCGGGGGCTTCGAAGAGGCGTGTCGAAACTTTCAGCCTTAACTTTAACCTTAACGTGACCTTAGCCGTCGAAGTCCTCGGGTTCCACGTCGTCCAGGAATTCCCGGAAGCGCCGCAGTTCGCGCTCCTCGTCCACGGTGGGGCCCGGCTCGGCGTCTTCGCCCTCGTCGTGCTCCGTGATGCGGACGCCTGCCTCGTCCATTACGGAATCGGCACACCAGATCCGGCACTTGGCGCGCAGGGCGACCGCCAGCGCGTCCGAGGCGCGGGAGCTCACGGTGGTGCCGTTTTCGAACTGCAGCTGCCCGTAGAAGATGTTGTCCTCCACGGCCACGATGTTGACGCTGACCACGGAGTGGCCCAGCGACTCCACCACGTCCACCAGGAGGTCGTGGGTCATGGGCCGGGGCGGGACCACGCCCTGCTGGGCCAGGGCGATGGCGCTGGCTTCCGGGGTGCCAATCCAAATGGGAACGTGGCGTTCGCCGTGCATCTCTTTGAGCAGGACCAGCGGCTGGTTGGAAGGCAGTTCGATGCGAACGCCTACAATCTCGACTTCGATCATCAGATGTCCATGCGTGAGATGTGGTCCTGCACCAGGGCCCGGTGCAGGGTGAGGCAAAGATCGCTGATCTCGCGGGCCGCCTCTGCCGCGCGTGCCTGTGATGCCGAGTCCTTGCGGGAGGCGAGGGGTGCGACAGCTCGTTCCACCAGGCCGAATTCCCGTTCGGCTGCTGCCTGGAAGGGCCTGAGGTGCCGTGGTTCCAGGCCGTGGCTTTCCAGCTGGACGCAGGCGCGGGCCACTTGGAGGGCGTGCTCGTCGAACTGGCCGTTGCTGTGGCTGATGAGGCCGAAGCTCAGGAGGGACTGCAGCAGGGGTACGCTGGCGCCGGACTCGGTGCGGAGCTGCTCCTCGCTCAGCTTGCGGCCACGGTTCTGCAGTTCGGCGGCCAGTTCATCGGAGACAATGCGGGGGGAAACCACGACGCCGGGCGGCAGGTTCTCCGGCCGCTCTCCCCTGTCGATGGCGTCAAGGTAGTCCTTGATCACTTTCAGGGGCAGGTACTGGTCCCGCTGCAGGGCCAGCACGAACCGCAGCCGCTCCACGTCGCCGTCCGAGTACTGCCGGTAGCCGGCAGGGGTGCGCCGCGGGTTGATCAGTCCCTTTTCCTCCAGGAAGCGGATCTTCGACGCGGTCATTCCCGGGAAGTCGGCGCTCAGCTGGGCGAGGACTTCACCAATGTTCAGGACCTGGGGGCCCCGGCGTTCCGGTTGTGCCATTGCCACAGGCAGCGGTCCCCGGTTCAGCTGCGGCCTGCAGCCGTGGCAGGGCTCAGGTAGAAGGTGAGGCGGAACTTGCCGATCTGGACTTCGCTGCCGGACTTCAGCTCCACGCTGTCCACGCGGTCATGGTTGACGTACGTGCCATTGAGGCTGTTCTTGTCCACCACTTCGAAGCTGCGGGCGGTGCGCCGGAACTCCACGTGGCGCCGCGAGACCGTGACGTCGTCCAGGAAGATGTCGGCGTCGGGGTGGCGGCCCGCGGTGGTCACATCCGAATCCAGGAGGAACCGGGCACCGGCGTTCGGGCCGCTGTGGGCAACGAGCAGCGCCGAGCCGGCAGGCAGGGCCTCCACCGAGTTGCGCTCTTCCGAGGACAGCTTGGGGGCGATGATGGGTTCGTCAGTGACGGGGGTGAGATGGATCGAGGTGGTCTCCGACGACCTAGCCGCACCCGTGCCGTATTCCCCATCGGCAGGGTTGTGTCTGTGGCCAGCCATGGATTCCTCCTCTTAGACGTTGCGGGCACTCAACCCGCAACCAACGGTTAGTCTCCGGTCCTGTCCGGCAGGTCCGGCGCCGGCTCCCGATCCGGGCTCTGACGTGCGCAGACGCCATGCCCGCGACGCGGGGCCGGACCGGAAATACCGGTTAGCTTTAGCCTACCTGTTGTTCGTACTCGGATGCACTGAGCAAAGACTCAACGGCGTCAGGTTCGGCCAGTTTGATCTCGATGAGCCAGCCGTCGCCGTAGGGATCGGTGTTGATCAGGGCCGAATCGCTGTCCAGGGAGTCGTTGCGGGCCACGACTTCGCCGGAAACGGGTGCGTAGATGTCGCTCACGCTCTTGGTGGACTCGACCTCACCCACCACTTCGTTTGCCGTAATCTTCGTGCCGACCTCGGGCATCTGGGCGTAGACGACGTCTCCGAGCGCGTCCTGGGCAAAATCCGTGATTCCCACGCGGACCACGCCGTCGGCATTCGGGGCGGTAACCCACTCGTGTTCGGCGGTGTAGGACAGGTCTTCGGGAATGTTGCTCATGGGGGGCCTTTCATCGGGGTACGCGCCAATGTCACAAGGGGCCCGGAAATCGGGCCGCCGCTGAAAGTATAGGCATAACTGCCGGGGCCGGCACGGGCCTTTCTGACAAGATGGAACCCATGAGTGCAAGCACCGGTGCAGCATCTTTGGGGAAGGTGGGGTAGGCCATGCCGGAACTGCCGGAAGTCGCAGGCCTGGCCGCGTTCCTTGATGAACAGCTGCGTGGTTGCGCGGTCACCAAACTGCAGGTTGTCTCCTTTGCCGTGCTCAAGACGGCCGATCCTCCCTATAACGCTGTCGAGGGCCGCACCGTGTCCGGCGTCCGGCGGTTCGGGAAGTTCATCAGCATCGATACCGACGGCATTTCCCTGGTGTTCCATCTGGCACGGGCCGGCTGGGTGCGCTTCACGGACTCCCCCGCCGACAGCCAGCTCCGGATGGGCAAGGGCCTCATCGCGGTCCGATGCGCTTTCTCCGGGCCGGCTGGTCCGCGCGGGCTGGACCTGACGGAAGCGGGCACCAAGAAGAGCCTGGCTGTCTACGTGGTGCGTGATCCGCAGGATGTGCCGGGCATCGCCTCGCTGGGCCCGGACCCCTTCACGGAGGCGTTCGACGCCGGCATGCTGGCTGAGATCCTGGCCGGCAGTTCGCAGCAGATCAAGGGCCTCCTGCGCAGCCAGAGCGTCATCGCGGGGATCGGCAACGCGTACAGCGACGAGATCCTGCACGCGGCCCGCATCTCGCCCTTCGCCATCGCGAAGTCACTGGACCGGGAGACCGTACAGGTGCTGTACGACGCCATCCACAGCGTACTGGGCGCAGCGTTGGCGGAAGCGGCCGGCAAGCCGCCCAAGGATCTCAAGGACGTCAAACGCAGCCATATGCGGGTCCACGCCCGTGCGGGCCAACCCTGCCCGGTCTGCGGCGACACCGTCCGTGAGGTGTCGTTTGCGGATACCGCACTGCAGTACTGCCCCACCTGCCAGACCAAGGGCAAGATCCTGGCTGACCGGCGCACGTCCAAGTTCCTGAAGTAGGAAGACCAGGCACCCGGGACGTTGCACGGCCTGCCCGGGCAGATTCGGGACTTCCGGTCCTGCCCGGGCACGCCCCCGGGGGCGTAGCGTCTTGATCAAGGCTTGCATGTCTCGGTCAGTACGAAGGGGTCACAATGCGCCGGTCCCGACCCGCCGTCCTCGGAATGGCCTTGGCCCTCGCCCTCGGCGGTGGCCTCGGCGGTACGGCTCTGGGTCCGCCCGCGGCCACGGCGTCAGCGGCGGCCTCGCACGAGAGCGTTCCGGCGTCGGCAGCGGTCCAGCAGGTTGGCGACGACGCGATCGTCCAGCACTATGAGCAGCTCGGCGGCGGCGCATCGTTCCTCGGAGCGCCAGTCGGCACCCCGTACGACATCGCTGGGGGCCGCGCCCAAAACTACGCCGGCGGCACGATCTACTGGAGCCCCGCCACCGGAGCCCACGAAACACACGGCTCAATCGGCGGACACTACCTGGAACTCGGCGGCCCAGCCGGCTTCCTCGGCTTCCCCCTCACCGACGAAACCGCCACCCCAGGCATCCCCGGCCGCTACAACAACTTCGCCGGCGGCACCATCTACTGGAGCCCCGCCACCGGAGCCCACGAAACACACGGCTCAATCGGCGGACACTACCTAGAACTCGGCGGCCCAGCCGGCTTCCTCGGCTTCCCCCTCACCGACGAAACCGCCACCCCAGGCATCCCCGGCCGCTACAACAACTTCGCCGGCGGCACCATCTACTGGAGCCCCGCCACCGGAGCCCACGAAACACACGGCTCAATCGGCGGACACTACGCAGAACTCGGTGGCCCGGCCGGCTTCCTCGGCTTCCCCCTCACCGACGAAACCGGAACTCCAGACGGCGTTGGCAGGTTCAACCACTTCGCCGGGGGCTCGATCTACTGGAGCCCCGCCACCGGAGCCCACGAGGTGCATGGAGCCATCCGCGCCCAGTGGACGGCACTCGGTTGGGAGCACAGCAGGCTCGGCTACCCGACCAGCGACGAGTATGGCATCACGGGCGGACGACGCAGCGACTTCCAGCACGGTTCGATCCTGTGGCATGAGGCCAGCAGCAGGATTGAGGTCATCCACGCCACTATCCCGGCGGCACTTCTGGGCGTGGACCTCGAGCGTATTCCGACCACGCAGAAGGTTGTCACACTCACGTTCGACGCCGGCGCCAACGACGCCGGCCTGCGATCGATCCTCAGCACCCTCACAGCCAACGGGGTCCCCGGCACATTCTTCCTCACCGGAAACTGGGTCAACCAGTTCCCCTCCGACCCGGCCCTGATCTACAACGCGGGGAATCGAATCGGCAACCACTCCATGACCCACCCGGACTTCACCACCCTGACCGACGCCCAGATCGCGGCCGAGATCGGCGGCGCGCAGAGGGCCATCGAGGCCGCAGGAGGCGACCCGCTCCCGTTCTTCCGCTTCCCGTTCGGCGCCCGCGATTCGCGCACGATCGCCGACGTCAACGGCGCCGGCTACGCGGCGGTCCGGTGGACCGTCGACACCCTTGGCTGGCAAGGCACTATGAACGGAACACGCGGCCCGGACTTTATCGTCCAGCGCGTCATGGCTTCCGCGCAGCCCGGTGAGATCGTCCTGATGCACCTCGGCTCGAACCCCGACGACGGCTCAACGCTCGACGCAGCGGCCCTCCCCCAGGTGATCTCCCAGCTCCGGGCGGCCGGCTACGGCTTCGTCACCCTCGACGCGGCCCTCGGCTGACTGTCCACCATGCCCTGCACCACCCAGGACACCCCCAACCTGACAATTCACCCCCGGCTCCCGGGGTGATGTGTCCACATGAGGGTGCGCAGCCGGGAATGACCATGAACCCAAAAAAGCGGAAAGCGCCGGAGAAATTCTCCGGCGCTTTCCGCTTTTTGGTCGGGCTGACAGGATTTGAACCTGCGACCCCTTGACCCCCAGGTACCCGGATCAGCAGTTTTCCTTGATTTTCCGGGCTTCTCCGCTCTGCAGAAGGCCCGTTTTCACGTCCTGCATTGCATGAATTGCATGGATCTGGTCCCGGTTTGGTCCCGGTCAACGCAGGGTCAGCGAGCGATGGACTCCTCGCTTCCGACGTTTACGCGGGGTTTGCGTCGGAATCCACCAGCCAGCATCTCAACCTGGTTCTACATCATGTACGACGCCCGGAGGGCGCGATCGTCGTCGCATCTAGTGGGCCTAGTGTCATCAGACGTTGGAAGCAGCCGCGTCGATGATGGCCGCGATGCGTACCGGAAGGAGGTGCTTCGTGTTCGTGTCTGTCGTCAGCGAAGCGAGATTCTTCCACGTCTGTAGACGGAATTCGGGGGTGCTGAGTCCGCGCTTCTCTGCCAGCGATGATTCGATGTCGTCAACGTTCCCGGGCTGGCGAGGGTGCGCGCCGCTACGGTTGCCATCGGGATGGTCGGTCTCTGGTAACAGGCGATCGGTAGGAACCAGGTCGAGTGCCTCGCCACGCCGGACGGTAGCGGCGTTTATGGAGAAGTATGCGCCGAGGTCGAGAGCTCGGATGGTGGTTGTTCTATCGCCGAGCCACCAGTGCAGGACCGCGCCAGTGATGGGTGTGCGCGCGAGCTCGTCCACAACTTCTGCTGTCGCGCCGTAGCTGTGGATTGATGTCAGGCGTGGCGTGATTTGTAGTCGGGTGAGGAGTGACTCCAGCACCTCACGCTGCTTGCCGAGTCGGGATGGCACCTTGGCATCTAGTCCGATCTCGCCCACGTACGCTGTCTGCCCAACTAGAGCCTCGAACTCGCCGGGATCGTAGCTGTCTAGAGCGGCCTTCACGCCGGGATGAACTCCGACACCCCAGACCGTGAGGAGATCCTTGTGCTGTCGCTTAAGCGCAATGCGTGATTCCTCCAGGCTCCGACTAGCCGCGAAGATGACTGCGCGGAGGCTGAGCAGGTCTTGAGCGCTTATTGCCGTATCGATATGAGCGTGGACGTCAAGTGCCGGCCAACTGGTCATGTGAGCAAGCCCAACTCCTTGGAGCCGCGCAGGCACAGGTCGCGCGCTTCGCCGGCGCTGTAACCGTCGGGTAGGCGCATGGCCGCTATATCGCTGACTCTGATTCCCCGAGCGACGAACGCCTTGATGCTCGGCAGGATGGATGTTCTCTCGAGTTGCGCCTTCGCAGTGTCGTTGGGGGGTGCGTCGATCACGTAGGTGCTTTGGTCGCCGATCCGTGCGGCGGCGAAGGAAGCTCGGCGGACAAGGCAGCCGAAGCAGGTTCCGCAGTGATCGGTGGCGGCGACGCCGAGCCACCTCTTGTTCGTAAAGGCACACGAGCTTGTGGCACTGAGCAGTTCGGAAGCGGCGTCATCGCCGACCTCGTCAGCGAGCCACCGGAACATCTCGCCCTTGGTCCGAGTAGCGAACGGATTTGAGAGGTTGGCCCATGCACCAGCTTGCTTGGCAAGCCGCGCGAGCTCGGCCAGGAACCATGGATGGGTCGTGCGAGTCGAGAGGCTCCCGAGCTGGTCTGGCCCGAGAGGCGGGTTTAACGAGGCGAAGCCGTTCTCGGGTATCCACAACTCCGCACCGTTTATCGAGGCGGTAGCAAGACCGAGCGCGAGAAAGAGGAAGGAGCGCGTGCGAGTTGTGAATTCGTTTCGGAACGAGTGTCCTCCGGGTTGGGCGTTTCGACGCGTGAATACGATCTGCTGATGGTGCTGAACGGAGCCAGCCGGTCGCAGCTCTCGGATTCGTTTAGCGACGTCCTTCTGTATCGGTGAGATCGATGTGGCCCCGACGTGAGACACGAGGACATGCTCTTCTGGTCTCGTGCGCGCGAGGAACGCGCCAGTTGCGGAGTCAGCCCCACCACTCATGAGCACGATCCGCTGCGCGTTCGGGTAGCCGTTCGCTGTGATCTCTTCTCGCGGGATGCGTGCACGCCGGAAGGTGAGCTGCCATGCGTCGCCAGACAGGAAGTCCAGGAGACTCTGGAGGTCACCGGCCAGGGCGTTCCAAGAGTCTGGATTGTGAACAGGGACGGTGAGCGCGATGCGACGTTGGGTCCAGTTCACCCGCCCAACTTGCCTGGGCACGGAGCGATCTGCGGCGTAGACCATCGCGGCCAGGCGGAAGAGTTCGATGTTCTCGTGTCGCACCGGTCCGAGCTTGCCCAGCCGCGGACCGAGCGGAGTGTTGAAAGTGCCCTTACCATCGGCAGGCCAGTAGAAGGTGTGCTCAGCAGCCTGACGGGTCACGGTTCCAGGAATCTGGAAGCGGAGGTCGAATTCGGCCATCAGTGCCCCTCGTAGATCGTTCGGAGGTATTCGAGGCCGTCCTCGATGGCCCTGGTGAACTCGTCAGGACTCGGCCCAGCCGGAGTGAGATTGGCATGTGCGGCAAGCTCCTCGGCGGCCTGGCGAACGCCGTCTTCGAACTCGGCGCGCTGGGCTCCGGTCATCTCCTTGGCGTTGAGTGTCGAGGCTGTCTCCACAAGGTAAGCCTCTGCAAGGATCAGTGCGACGGCTTCTTCGGCGATCTGGCCAAGGGAAACTTGGGCGCCGGCGATGTCACTCTCCACAAGCCACTCGGCAAGTCGACCGACGACCTCCATCTGCTCCGCGGTATCGATCGTTCCCGGCGGAAGATCCTCGCAGACCTTTTGGGCGATCTGATGCACGACGTCAAAGACGTTCGGGTTTGCACGCAACGCGTCATAGTCGAGACCAAGATCCCGTAGCGTCTGTGCGTCACCTGTGCGGTACGCATACGCCGCGGCGGCACCTCGACCGGCTGATCGTGCGGAGCCGGAGACTGAGCGCGTGAGTGAGTCGGTGCTGCGACGTCCGCGGGCGGAAGCTCCTCCTCCGCGCGATGAGCTGAAGAGCCTTGCCGCGGGAAGCACGCGACCCGCAGGCGTGTTCGAGGACGGCTTCAGCGGTGAAAGCAATGTGGGTTGGGCCTGGCCGTCACCTGTTGGCGGTGGTGCGCCACCCGCGCCTGGAAGGCTGGCGAGCCAGTCGTCGAGGCCGTCGCGAACCTCACCGCCAGCGGGACTGCCGGAGTAAGAGCCTTTCGTGCCCACTAGTGTTGTCCTCCCTTGGGCGGAGGCGTTGTGAGTGCCTTCTTGATGTTGCCGTCCGGCAGCCTCGCTGCAAGACCGTTGATTACGTCCTTGATCCCGGGGATGTCGGTGCCCGCGAGGATCACGGCGGTGCCTGGTTGCAGATCGGACGCCGGAAGACGACGGAACGCGTCGAGAGCAGCGGACTGCGCAAACGGATGAATGCCCGCGAGCCGAACGATTCCCGAGACCGCGCCGCGTTGCTCCTGAACGCGGTCACGGGCGCGCAATGCGAGGTGACGCACAAGTTGGCTCACGTCGTCGATCGTGAGCGCTCGGAGGCTGTCGTCTGTGAGTTGGCGCCGATCCACGGTCCGTGTCGACGCCAGCTGCGCAGCAAGATCGCGGAGGTGCTGGGACAGTTCGGCGCTGACAAGTAGATCGCCCCGGAACGATGCCGCGAGGTGAAGATATGGGCTCAAATCAAGGTCGTGCAGATCGGGCGGTAGCTTCGCCCAACGAATCATGTCATCAGCGAAGTGCGGTGCGACGCTGGTCAAGGAGCTCGGCGCAACTGTTGCATCCACCTCCGTTTTGTCATCAGCTTCATCGTCGAGGTCCGTGTCGGTGGACTCACCGATCGCCTCCGGTGCGATCGGCTCATTTCTCCCATCAGTACCGTCGGACTCGATCGGACTCTCCTGCTTCGGCCGGTTAGCCTGCGTCTCCAGTGCTTCGAGACGATCGCGAAGTTCGCCAGTGCGGAGCCAGGACAAGACCGCCTGGAACTGATCTGGCAACAGAACCTCGAGCACCATGAGTTTGGCGACGACATCGAACTCCAGCTCGATTCCGCGCCGCGCCGCGATCGAACGTCGGATGTTCAGGTCGTTGAGGAAGCGTTTGATGCGCCGCGGGTTTCCGCGCAACTTCTCGTAGAGGATCGTGGTCAGTCGTCGAGCGAAGGATAGCTCCTGCTGCACATCGAGCCCGTCGGGCGCCTTGAGATCATCGAGCGCCCCGACCGCCCGAAGTCGTTGACACTCGGCGATGATTCCTTGAAGTTGATTGTCAGTGAAGCGACTGTCAATGCGGTTCTGTAGCTGGAGCAGCAGCACGTAGGACTCGGTGTCGAAGGCGCCGAGGGCCGGTAACGGAACCGTGGTCTGTACGATCTTGTGCAAGTACAGCTTGGACGGCGACTCCGTGGGCAGCGCGTCCTCGCCCCCGTCACGCTCAGTCGGCATGGTCCACTCGGGCAGCCTGGTACGAATCGCGTCGGCGACCCTGTCCTCATCCGCCGCGATGACGAACGCCATGCCTTCGACGCTGAGGAAGAGGCGTATTGCCTCCAACGTCTCAACCACAGTGTCGACAAGGCACCGGTCAAGATCATCGACCAGCACTGCGATCCGACGAACGTGAGCAAGTTCGTCGGATCCCAGCAGTTCGGTGAACTCTGTTTTGAAGCCAGCAAGCCCGCGCGGTTCGTCCTTACCGTTGTCCCCGTCCTTGCTGGGTTCTCGTATCAACCCCAGGACGTCGTCAATTCCCGGAATCTGCAATGTGAGTGAGGACTTGGCTGCGAGTTTCACGGCCTTCGCCCAGTCGATGCGATCGGAGAGCTTCTTCAGCAGCTTCTTGATCTTGGCGCTCTTGGACTCGTCTACGCCGACGAGACGTTCCGCGAGCTCCGCGGCGATGGCGTCGAGGACCTCACCGATCAGGCTTTCCTTTGCTCCGACCGAGGGGTCGTAACGCCAGGGGTCCGTGCGCACCGTGAGAATCTTGGCCTTCTCGGATTCGCTGCGAGCGTCGAGGTCCGCCTTGATGAGCTCAAGGACAGTTGTCTTGCCGCTACCCCAGGGGCCGGAGAGGCCGATTGCCAGCGGATCGAGCGCATCGTCGAGGACGGCGTCAGACACGGTTTCCGCGATCGCGCGCGCTGCGAGGAAGTCGATCTTGGATGGCTCGTCGGACCAAAGCCGTCCACGGAGATCCTCTGTGGCTGTCATGGCGCCTCCTCACGCTCGTTTGAGGCGAGGCGACAGTGAGCTTGTCGCCCTCCTTGTTTGGAGGGCGGCACATGAAAGTGACACCCGTCATTTGATTGGGTTCAGTTCGATGTTCCCATTGCAGGCTCCACCCACCATCTCGACACGCGGCGAGAGCCCGGTGACCGGGATCTGTGGGTGGATGGGTCCCTGCGTCGGCCCGCTACCCGGGGGCTTCCTCCAAGCACCCCGCTGTGCGAGGTCGACGGCTTCTTCCCGGCGCACCCGACTCGCGCGAGATGGCGAGGTTCATTCAGAGCTGGACTGTCCTCGAGTCGCGAGACGGAAGGCGGCGGCCTCAGCGGGACTGCGTTCGTGCGGGCTCAGTCGGCGTTTGGGCTTCCGTGGCGGATCGAGATGCGTGAGGCGCGGAACGCCTCCCAGTCGATGCGCAGAATGAAGGAGTCGTGCACGGTGACTGTCTCGATGTTGACACCGGCGGAGAAGTCGCCGTTGCCGAGCAGGGCAAGGAGGGCGCTGCGGACGTCTTCGGGGTCTTGGTCGAGGTGCTTGGCAAGCTGGCCGAGGTCGGTGAGCAGGTGGTCGACCTCCGCTCCTTCGGGACGGAAGAGGTGGATGATCTCCTGAGCGGTGGCTTCGTGCAGTCGTTCCCATCGCATGCTGTCCTGCAGAACGGCTTCATCGGCATCGAGGGGCAGAGCCTCGCCAGGTAAAGGCGCTAGCGGGTTGATCGAGTGCATGCCGCTGTCGTCAATGTTAACCACGTCACATGCGATGAGAAGGTCTAGGAGAGCACCGATCGTGTGTGCGACGGGGACCTCTTTCGCGGCGAGGTAGCGCTCGAACGTCGCAAGGTCAATCTCGCGTTGGGCAGCTTCCTTCGCGTTCAGCTCAGACGCGGCGCGCGGCTCATCGTCTGGCTGTCCGAAGTCCTCGTCCAGCCGTGCGATCTCTTCGTCAGTCCAGTCGTGAAGAGGCTCCCACGCTGACGAGTCGAGCCCTTCCGGGGAGTGCCGGGACTGTCGAAGGCGGGCATCGAGTTCGGCGCGCGTGGGCGGTTGCTCGAAGAGGATCTGTGTGAAGACCTCAATCATGCTCGCGGGCAGCGCGCGGCTCCACCCCTTGCCGAAGAGGGTGTCGGCGAGTACCTGCATCGCGATCTGGTCGTCCTCGTTCACGAACTGATTCTCTCGTGCGGAGCCATAGATCGATGGCCGGACTTGCCGAGTATCCCTGCTGACCAAGTCGGTATGTTTTTCCATTTTGTTCGCGTACATGCTGATTTACGGTGGTTCTATGACACCGCGCCCCGAATTCGGTCCCGATGACTTCGTCAACCCTGATGCTCCGGAGGACGAGCAGCGGCTCCGGGCCGACCACCCGGCTGTTCGCGATCTATCCTACGAGCGCAGTCGCGATCGGCAGCTGGCCGATCTGTTCAAGGGCTCGATGTTCGAGCCCGGCTGGGAGCGGCAGGAGTCCGACGACGAGGACGAGTTCGTTCCTCAGGCACAGCGTCTGGAGCTCTATCTGAAGGAGCGGTCCCGCGGCAAGGACTACGTCAGCGACTTCGTGTTCCGATCGAAGGAGTTCCCGGTGATCGTTTACGGGATATTGATCAACCGCGGGAAGGGCCTTGAGATCGCCGAACTTGAGCTCTTCCGAACATCGTGGGGATACTTCGACCAGTGGGGCGATTTCATCGATGACACCGCACCAGCTGGGGAGGACGAGGTTGGCGAGGCCGAGTCCCGCCAGTTGATCACGAGCGATCTGCTCAGGCGGATCCCGCTGGGCCGCATCATCGCTCTGGCGCAGCAGCGTCTCGCTCAGGAGGAATGGCGCACCGAGGGAGTGATGGTGCTGATGGGTAATGACCGAGGCCCGGACGAGCTCACCTCGGAGGAGACCTCAGCGCTGGAGTCAGCCGTGGAAGCTGCCCGACAAACCAAGCGCGGGCGCCCGCCACTGCCGGACGACCTGCTGGAAGCTGTCGCGCACGCCTATCTGGAGGAAGCCATCGCGGGCGCCGGTCTGTTGCGCCGAATGTCGGCACGGTTCGCTCGCCCCGAGGCCACAGTCCGCGACTGGATCGCCGCCGCACGCGGGGCCGGGTTCCTCACCCCTGCCCAGCCCGGGCGACGCGGCGCGGGACCTGGACCGAGATTGGGTTCGGTAGTCGGTTAGCTCGCCAACCCGAAGGCTTCCTCAAGGTAGTCGGCGGTAGCGGGGTTGACGGCCTCGTTGCGCCGCACGTAGTGCTGCAGGGTGATGATCGGGTCTGAGTGGCCGAGCAGATCGGCGGCGAGGTTGATGCCGGCGGCATCGTTGATCGTCGTCGCACCAGTTCGTCGGAAGCGGTGCGGGGTGACGCCGGCGATGCCGGCCTTGTCCATGATGTCGCGCAGACGGCGGCGCACGTTGTTCGTGGTGAACGGCGTCCCTGCCCGCGTGGAAAACAGCAACTCGTCAGGATCGATGCTCGATACCCGCTGGAGGCGGGCACGCACGGCGCGCAAGACGAAAGCGGGGAGCGCGACGCGCCGCACTGAGCGGGCGGTCTTGGGATGGTCTTGCCGGTGGGTGGGCTCGCCGCGACGGCTGACGATCGTGCCGGCGATCCGCACCGTCGGGATCGGGCCGGTGAGGTCGAGGTCCTGTAGGCGTATTGCAGGGACCTCACCGATGCGTGCGGAGGTGCCGAGCATCACCTCGACGATGTGCCCAAGTTGCTCGTCGGGTCGGGGTCCGGCGAGGATCTCGCGCTGCTCCCACTTGCGGATCGCGGCGCGGATGCTCTTGATTTCCTCTGGGGTGAAGGAGTCAGGGATGCGCGGTGGTCGGCGTAGCCGGGAGACGTAGTCCATCGGGTTGCGTGCGATGATCTCGTGCCGCACGGCCAGGCCGAGGGCGAGGCGCAGCACGACGCGTGCTTGGCGTGCTCGGTTGTAGCTGAGCTTGGCGAGCTGCTTGAGGTAGTGGTCGCAGCGGGAAACGCCGATCTCTCGGAGGGTTAGGTCTGTGAAGAAGGGCAGCACCAGGGTGCGCATGTTCCGCTCGTAGAGCTGTCTGGTGGTGGGCGAGAGCCTGTCCTCGATTTCCATGTCCTCGAGCCAGTAGTCCACGAGTGCGGGGAACGAGCTGTCGGCGCTCATCCCGGTGAAGCCGGGATGGAACAGGGACCGCTCGGAGAGCTTCTTCTTGAGCTCTCGTTCCGCGGCCGGCCGGGTATCGGCGGTGCATTGGACGTGGCGGCTCTTGCCGTCCCAGTCACGGTAGCGTGTGCGGGCCTCGTGCCGACCGCCGGGAAGCCTTCGGTGCGCGATGACCCCGTGGGTGCCGATCGGGGTGCGGGGCCTAGCCACGAACGACGTCCCCCTTTCTGCGGAGCGCACCGGTTGCGTAGCGTCGGGACCCTCTGGAAAAGGATGCAGATCGGTGAGGACTATTGGGATGGTGCTCAGTACACATCCGTCCAGTCTGCTCGGGCGAGACCGCTTCCCCGTCGCCGCGCAGGGTCGAGCGGCAACACTCGGCTCGGATAAAATACGCACACAGTGGCCTGTTGTGTGCAAGGATTTTGTCCATGAAGGCGATCGGTGAGGGCTTGCCGTTGACGTTCACGACGGAGACGGCGCGGGCGCAGGGGGTGCATCCGCGTGACCTCTATGCGTGGCGGGATGCGGGGCAGATCGTGGAGCTCTCCCGCGGCGTGTTTCGCCGCGCGGACGCACCACCGGCGTCGTATCCGGATGTGCTGGCGGTCGCGTATCGGTCGCCGCGGGCGATCGTGTGCTGCGTGTCGGCGGCTGCGCTCCACGAGTTGACCGACGAGATGCCGCCCGCGGTGCAGATCGCGGTGCCGAAACGCTCGCACACCCCTGTGATCGACTACCCGCCAGTGACCGTGTTCCGCTTCGAGGAGACCACGTTCGAGCTCGGCCTGTCGTCGTTCGAGGCGGGGCCCGGTGAGGCGGTGCGGATCTACGACGCGGCGCGCACGGTGGTGGATCTCATGCGCTTCCGCCGTCGACTTGGCGAGCCGACCGCGCATGCCGCTCTCAACCGCTATCTATCTTCCCGTGGGGCGCGACCCGCGCTGCTTCTGGAGTATGCGGAGGCGCTGGGCACGTTCGGGCCGGTGCGTGCTGCTCTCGACGTCGCGAGCGCCCGGTGAGCCGGCCGACGCGAGACAGTGCGGCAGGACGCGCGTATCTGGATTTGCAGAACCGTGCCCGCCGGGAGAAACGTGGCACACAGGAGCTGCTGACGATGTATGTCGTGGAACGGTGGCTGGCGCGCCTGTCCCACTCGTCGTACGCGGATGACTTTGTTCTCAAGGGCGGGATGCTGCTGGCGTCCTTCGGAACTCGTCGTCCCACCGTCGATGCGGACGCGCTGGCGAGGAACATGGCATCTGACGAGGCGACGGTCGCCGAGCGTGTCGCCGAGATCGCGTCGCTTGAGGATCCGGACGACGGTGTGGAGTTCCTTCCCGACACGGTGACGACCGCGGTGATCCGTGACGACGCGCTCTACTCGGGCGTTCGGGTAACGATGGGCGCGCAGCTTGCCACCGCCCAGGTGAAGCTGCGTCTCGATATCAATTTCGGAGACCCAGTGACCCCGGCACCTCGCCTGGTGGAGCTGCCTGCGCTGCGGCCAGATGTTGCACCGATTCGAATCTTGGGTTACCCGATCGAAACGGTGCTGGCCGAGAAGCTGGTCACCGCGATCGACCTGGGTCGGGCGAACACTCGCGTGCGGGACTTCGCCGACATTCACATCCTCACCGGCACGCAGGCCGTGCGCTGCGATGCGGTACGCGCGGCGGTCGAAGCGACGGCGGCTTTCCGTGGCGTCGCACTGACTCCCCTGTCGCAGGCCACCGAAGGTCTGGGAACGCTGCGAGCAACAACGTATGCCGCTTACCGCAACGGCCTGGTATCGACTGTGCATGGACTTCCACAGCGGTTCGTCGATGCGATCGCCGCTGTCGTTGCGTTCATTGATCCCGTGATCGACGGACTCGACGGCGAAGCCGTGTGGGAACCATCGACGCGTCGATGGGAACTCGAATGAGCAGTCATCTCTGCCGATGTCTCACCATGCGCAATTTCAGGCGCCCCACAGGCCGGATTATTCGTTTGACCTGGCCACTTTTGGAGGATTGTTCGGATGGCTCGGATTAAGACGTGGGTGACCACCACCCGGGAGGACGTCGGCTCTCACAAAGTTGTGCGGATGGTGCCGCCTGACGAGGCTGCGGTGAAGGCGGGGGTGACATGGGCCGCTGCTGCTGTGCCCCGTCACTACGTGTCTGCAGATGAGATCGCGACCGTGCTACGCGAGCTCGGCAAGCCGGAGGCGGCAGAGGTCCTCAACGGAAAGCTACCGGTCAGCAAGCGGACCCGGTCGGGCGAACTCGGGGAGATCCTCGGCACTCAGTACGTGGCGCGGGAGCTCGGCTACCGCATGATCGCGCGCCTGCGGTGGAAGGACAGCCGCGATATGCCGATGCGCGGCGACGATCTCCTCGGCGTTCGCATGGTGGACGACGACAAGCTCGAGTTCCTCAAGGGCGAGGCGAAGAGTCGCGCGAGTCTGTCGACTTCGACACTGGACGAGGCAGAAACAGCATTGCTGAGCGAACACGGTCTGCCGACACCCCACGCGCTCATGTTCGTCGCCGCGCGTCTACGCGAGATGGGCGAAACGAAGCTGCACGTGAAGATCCTCGCCGTCCAGCTTCGTGGACGCGTCCGTCCGGGCGATGTATTGCATCTGCTGTTCACGTTCTCCGGCAACAACCCTCTCAAATTGCTGCGGAGTCACACCAAGGCATATACGGGCAAGATCCGCCGCCTCGGTGTGGGGCTACAGGTCCCGGATCACCAGGCGTTCATCCGTCGAGTCTTCGAGAAGGTGATCCGTGATGCCCGGGCGCGTTGAGGATCTCGAAACCGCGATCGGTCGGGCAACGGCGGCGGGCTTCCGTGGGCGACTCCTGGCCCGCGGGGAAGCGCGCGCAATGATATGGCGCGATGGGGCTCTCCCGGAGGACGCTCCCCCATTTGACGTCCTTCTGAGCCACGATCTCCTCTCCTACGGTTACGCGCTTCTGGAGCACGGACTGGAACTGAGCGAACTGGAGGGATCTGCCGAAGTGTCCCGGCAGGCATTCGAGAACGCAGCGGCAGCGATCGAATCCGTAATCGCCCGAGGGGAGATAACGCCAGAACTGGGTTTTCATCGGGTGGTGGCCGCAGCTAGCTTTCATCTCGCCCGATTCTCAGCACGGGCCTATTCACTTCTGGCCGCGACGCGCAACGATCAGAATGTCTCCCCCACCGAGAGATGCTTGGTGCTGCTCATGCTCCGGGATCTGGACACCCTGACGAGGCTCGTCTCCGGAAGCCGCGCGGATGACAAGGCGGCGGATGCGAGCCTTGCCGAGGAGTTGCGCTCCACGCTCGACCCGGGTGACGGGAATGATGACCTTGAGGGCGGGGTCGATGTCCTGGATGTCGTCGATGCCGCGATGACCGACGCGTTCATGGGTGCGATCAGCGCGGCCATGCTGGCGTTCGAACGTGGCGAGCCCGCTCTCCTCACGGACGCCATTGCACGGCTCGAGGCGGGAATGCGCGGCGCGGCCGCCCTGAGCATGGTGCCGCAGTGGTGGTGTCATCGGCTGGCGATCCACCTGCTGCGGGGCCTGTGGGAGTCCAGCTTCCACGTGGTCCTGCCAGCAGGTCCTGGAAGCGGGAACGCAGGCGACTGGGATCGCCTGCGCGCCACATTCATCGCCTCGCTCTTCCGCCGACGACGCTCCGAGATCGACCTCTGGCCCTCCCAACTGGAAGCCGCGTCACGGGTGCTCAACACGCAAGACAACCTCGTGCTATCCCTGCCCACGAGCGCCGGCAAGACCCGCATCGCCGAACTGTGCATCCTCGCGACCCTCGCCGTAGGCAAACGAGTGGTGTTCGTCACCCCGCTCCGGGCGCTCTCCGCACAGACCGAGACCGCTCTGGAACGCACCTTCGTCCCTCTCGGCAAGACCATCTCATCCTTGTACGGCACCACCGGGGTCAGCGATGTCGACGAGAGCATCCTCAAGGAGCGCGACATTGTGGTCTCAACTCCCGAGAAGCTCGACTTCGCCCTCCGCAACGACCCGGATCTACTCAACGATGTCGGGCTGATCGTGCTCGACGAGGGACACATGATCGGAGCGAACGAGCGGGAAGTGCGGTACGAGATCCAGATCCAGCGACTCCTCCGCCGCCCCGACGCGAAGACTCGTCGCATCATCTGCCTCTCAGCGATCCTGCCCGAGGGCGACGAGGTGAAGGATTTCGTCGATTGGCTCACAGACGATGAACCCGACGGACTGATCAGCAGTGACTGGCGTCCCACCATCCTCCGATACGGGGAAGTCGTCTGGCGCGAAGACAACGCGAGGCTGAACATCACTGTCGGCGGTGAGGAACCTTATGTCCCCCGATTCCTCACCGCGGAGACCGTCCCCAGCAAGCAACGCAAGCTCCCGTTCCCGAAAGACGCGCAAGAGCTGACGCTGGCCACCGCCTGGCGCCTGGTCGATGACGGCCAGACCGTCCTGGTGTTCTGCCCGCTGAAGACCTCTGTCAACGCCTTCGCCAAACTGATCGTCAAGCTGGCCCGGCAAGGCGCGCTCCACAGTGTCTTCGACGCCGACCCGACCGTCCTGAACACCGCACTCAGCATCGGCGAAGAATGGTTCGGAGCCGACCATCCTCTCCTTGCCTGCCTGCGCATGGGCGTCGCCATCCATCACGGCTCTCTGCCGGGTCCCTACCGCAGAGAAGTCGAGAAGCTTCTGCAACAGGGAGAGCTGAAGATCACGATCTCCTCCCCCACGCTGGCGCAAGGACTGAACCTCTCGGCGAGCTCGCTCGTGGTGCACAGTCTGTGGCGCAACCGGAAGATCATCGACGCCGCCGAGTTCCGCAATATCGTTGGCCGGGCAGGACGAGCATTCGTCGATTCGTCCGGACTCGTGGTGCATCCGATGTTCGAGCCCACCCGACGAGCAAGACAGAACTGGGAACAGCTCGTCGAAGATTCTCAGCTGCGGGACATGCAGAGCGGACTCGTCCGACTCCTGTCCACCATGCTCCAAAGGATGTCCGACAGTCTCGGCCAGGTCGACTGGGACGAGTTCACCGCGTACGTGACCGGGCTTGCCGACTGGTCCTTCCCAGTGATCGCCGCCGAGGACGAAGAGACCACGAGCGAAGCCCTGAAGTCCTGGCCGGGCCAGCTCGCAAGTCTGGATTGTGCGATCCTCGGCCTGCTCAGTGACTCGTCTGTCACGGAGCAGGATCTCGGCGCCGCGCTCGATGCAGTTCTCGCTTCATCGCTATGGGCACGGACGATCGCTCGCTCCCAGGAACCCGTGCGCAACGCCCTACGAACAGGTCTCGTAGCCCGAGCTGGAGTTATCTGGCGGAGCACCACACCGGATCAGCGGCGCGGCTATTACCTGGCCGGCGTTGGCCTCGCGACCGGCCGGGAACTCGATTCGAACGCTGAGCAACTCAACCGTCACCTGCAAATCGCCGAAGCGTCCATACAACTCGGTATGGACGACGAAGCGGTCGACGCGATCACCCGTTTCGGCAGGATCGTGCTGGATATCTTCCCATTCACTCCGAAGTCTCGACCAGACAACTGGGAGGACATCCTGGTCGGATGGCTGCAAGGGCGCCCAGTCGCAGAGATCGCGGCCGACGACAGCCTTGAAACGGCTGAATTCATCGAAGACACCCTGGCGTATCGTCTCCCGTGGGCACTCGAGGCCGTCCGTGTCCGAGCTGCAGCACACCCCAACCCCGACGCATTCCCCTGGGACCTATCCAGTCCCGAGACCGGACTGAGCGTCGCTGCTGTAGAAGCCGGCACCCTCAACAGGGCCGCGTCGACACTGATGCGAGCAGGCTTCGCCTCCCGGTCGGGATCGCTCGCCGCGGCAGAGTCAACCGAAGCCGCATTCACAACCCCCGGCGGCCTACACGAGTGGATGATCTCCGAGGCAACACAAGCCGCGGCGAGGGACGCCTCGTGGCCCACACCGACCACCCGCGAGTTGTGGATGAGCTTCGCCACTCGGACTGTCGCCCTCCGACAGCGAACGTGGGTTCACGAAGTGCACAAGGCGTCGGCGAGTTGGAATTCTGGCTATCAGCCCAGCGCCGATGAGCCATACCGAGCGATCTCCCAATCCGACGAGACAACCGTGCTCGAGGCAGCAGATGCCCGGCAAGTCGGAGTGCTGACAGCGCACCTGAATCCGCGTCGTCAGGGACTACTGAAAGTCACCGCGATCGGGGTGGGAGGCTTCGTCGAGCTGGACTACCGGGGGCCGTCCGACCTATTTGCGTGAACATTCGTCGCACCTGCCACTCCAGACCGCGTCGCCCTCGTACCTTCTGGCTATGGATCAGTCGCTGCCCGGTGGGCCCCAAGACGAGCAGGATCGCGGGATGTACGAGATTCATCCGCATGATCTGGCAAGAGGAGCCCTCATACGTGGCCGGGTTGCGGACCAGGCCCCGCCGATGAGGTGGGAAGACCTGTCGGCTCGTGCCGGGCGCAACGACAAGCCCGCGCTCCTGCTGACCGCGATCGCGATGGACCGACTGACGGACCCGCAGCAGATACGGTTCGGCCTGGAGGATGCGTGGACGACGTGCGAATGGCCAGGTCGCGCGGCCGACTACGACGTGTGGCTGTATGCCTTCGAGCTCGCCGGTGCCGACGACCACTACCTTCACGAGCATGAGCTGCGGGAGCGTTCCACGCTGCCCGAGCAGTTGACCGTATATCGGGCCGCGACCGAGGGGCACGAGCTGGGTATGTCGTGGACAACGAGCTTCGAACGCGCACACTGGTTCGCCACGCGGGTGGGCGCCGTCGCCGGGCACCGGCATCAGATCTTCGAGATGGACGTCCCCCGCGATCGAGTGCTCGCGCACTTCAACGACACCCGCGGCGAGAGCGAGTACGTCATCGACACGACCGACCTCGCCCTCGACGAGCTCGAGATCGTCCGACCGGAGGAGTGGGAGTACCGCCTGGAGCAGGACCGCGACGCGTAGGGCCGCACCCGCACCGACGTCACCTCAACGGTCGAAGCGGTGCGGTCCTCGGCTTCGTGCCGTTTGAGCGCCTAGCGGAGCACCTCGTCCGGCTGGGCCTGCGATCGCTGCGCAGCGTGGCGCTGCTCACGACGGGACCGAACCGCAGCCGCTGCGCGACGGGGTGCGTGAGTGAGAGCTCTGAGCCCTTCGACGGGGAGGAAGAAGAGGAATTTTCCCGCGTTCCACAGGAACAGGAAGAACAGCAGGTACAGCCACTCCGGCCAGCCCTGACCGATCACGGCCGTGACCACCCATGCGCCCGCGAGGTACGCGACACCGATGGGCACGAGGAGGGCGACGGTGCCGGACCAGAGACGGTTGCGGAACCAGTCAAGAAGGATGTTGGTGGGCGCCCAGGTCCGCAGGAAACGCCGGGTGCGGATGCTCAGGCTCCAGAGCAAGTGGATCAGCATGGGTCCTCATTTCAGGTACAACCGATATCGGTGTGCGGCGAGGCCCAAAATGCGCGATCCTTCCCCCTCCCGAAGAGGGGGCCCTGCCTCATCCGATCCGAAGATCCGACTCAGCCCAACTATCTTCCTGCCGCTACGGCAAGGATACGCCGGGCCGGTGGCGATCGGTAGTCCCAGTGGTCACAGGCTGCGGCCGGTCGCCTCACGAGACGGCGGCGGCGCGGGACTTGTGGCTGTGGCTGTCTGGTCGCGCAGCCCAGCGGCGGCGGCGCGGGCGCGTTCGTAGTCGATGCGCTGCGCATCGCGGTCCGGGATCGGGCCGAGCGCATCACCGGCCGTGGTGATGCCATAGCGATCCCGGTAGGCCACAACGACGGCCAGTAGTCGGGTCTGATCCGCTACCACGCCCGGGTCGGTCGGCGCCGAGCCGAGCTTCAACACCCACGGTTCCGGTGCGCTGAGTGCTTGGAGAGCGAGGGTGCGGGCACGCGCGGTGATCAGTTCCTCGCGTTCGGTGAGGGCTTGCTGCATCTGCGGATCCATCGCCCCGACGGCTCTGGGGATGAGGCCCGTGATGAACTGGCGGCGCCGGGCCGGCGGGGTGTAGCGGGAGGCGACGGCCTGGACGCGGTAGCGCAGCAGCGTGCCAAGGTCTTCGACATCTGCCATGCCACCGGCTTGGATGACGCGAGGCAGGAGCGTGTCGATGTCGTGCCCTTCGGCTTCCAGCCGGCGCAGTTCGGCCGCGAGGATCCCGTAGGCATCGGTGTCGATGAGGTCGTCGATGGTGGTCTCGTCGAGCCCGCCCTGCTGCAGCAGTGCCAGCCAGCGGTCGTGCTGCGCGGCCTGTGCGATCGTGTCGTACTCGCCCGCCAGCTGCGCGATCGATGCCCACTCCTCCTGCTCCGCAGTGATGGTCTCACGCGCGGAGAGTTCGGCTCCGGTGTGTTGCAAGATGCCATACAGGATGGAGCGGGACGTGTTCTGCAAGTCGTCGCGGTGCTGATGCACTTCGAGGTGGTGCTCGTCGGTCGCGACGTAGGCGGTGTTCGCTTCCCGGCCGCGGGTCATCGCGACGTAGAGCGCTTCCCGGGTCATCTCCGGAGGAACAACGGCGTGGGCGGTGTCAACGGTGGCGCCTTGGGCGCGATGGGCGGTGATCGCATACCCGAGGTCGACATTCTTGGCGACATAGTCCGCAGGGAGGGTGATCGCAGTCCGCCACCGCGATCGCTCTCGTCGCACGGTGAGGGACCCGTCGTCGTGGGCGGCGGTGACGAGCCATCGGTCGTTGTTCTTGACCCATGTCCGGCCGAGGGCGAGGCGGCGGTCGTTATGTCGGGTGATAATCACGTCACCTCGGGATGCTCGGGTACCGTCGCGCAGCCGGACGCCGCCCTCGTCGACCTCTCTCATGAGGATCCGGTCGCCGCGGGCACGGTCGTTCAGCTCGGTGACGGTGTCCGTCGTCTCGGCGATGAGCACCGACACCTTTCCGCCGGTACGGTCGGCGAGCCATGCCCGGTAGGCGGTGTCGAGGATCTGTTCGTGGGCGCCATCGACGACACGTTCTTGCGCGATATAGGTGTCGATCGCGTCGGTATCGCCGAGGCGGAGCTGGAGGGAAGCCTGCTTCTCCCAGTCGTTGCGGAACCGCCTCACGTCCAGTAATTCCGGGGCGTCGTCCCGGTCGCGGACAAGCAGCCCGAACGCGCCACCGGCGTCGACTGCTTGCAGCTGCGCGTGGTCGCCGACCAGCAGGACCTTCGCTCCCACGTCAACGGCGTGCGCCGTGATCCGGTCCAGCGCGAAGGTGCCCGCGAGGGAGGCCTCGTCGATGATGACGAGTTGGCGTGCCTTCAGATCCCAGTTGCCCTGCCGGTGCTCATAGATCCACTTCGCGGTATTCTCCGTCGTGATCCCGAGCTCTTCCCCGAGGACCGCCGCCGCCGCGGCAGACGGAGCCAGTCCGACCACGGACCCTTTCCCATACCGCTTCTCCCACGCCCGACGCAGCGCTTTCATCGTCGTGGTCTTGCCCGCCCCGGCGGGCCCGACCAGGACGTCCAACCTCCGGCCGGACACTGCGATCCTCCCGATCGCGTCGGCCTGGTCTGCGCCGAGCAGACGATTGTTGCCCCGTCGGGCTCCTGAGGCGGCAGTGATCATCGCGAGCGGGACGGTCGGGGCATCGCGCTGCTGCGCGGCGGCACGGAGACGATCTTCGGCAGCGAGGACACTCTCGGACGAATACACCGCGGATGCCTTCGGGCGGAACACGCTCGTTCTGTCCGTGCGGCGCTGGAACACGGTGGGACTGCTCGCCAGCTCCGGCGGTGTGAGCCGCAGGGAGGCGGTCTCAGCCGCGTCGACGATCAGCCCGACGACGGCTTCACGGTCGGTGGTGGACGCGAATCGGTGCGGCATGGTCTGGCGGACTGCCTCGGCGTGAAGATTCCACCGCCGCCACGTCGAGCGTCGGTCGGCGACGTTCGCGACGACGACGTCTGCGATCTGCTGGATCTCGTCGAGTGGGAGATCATCGGCGCGCAGCAATGCCTCGTCCGTGCCCGCCTGGACGAGCTCACGCGCCCACCCGGTGGCGTCACGGCCGAGGAAGGCGGACGCCCGCCGCCGCCACCCAGAGGTGAGGTCGCTGAGCGAGTGCAATTCTTTCGCGGGACGAGTCTCGAGAGTCGCTTGCTGGCGGATGTGCCATAGCCGGGACCGGGAAGGCTGACGGCCGTGCTTGGCGACGTACCCATCGACGAGACGGTCCTTGACCCGTTCGATGTCACGAGTGCGGGAAGAGAACTCGTCCATCAACTCCTGCGGCACTCCGGCGATCTCCCACACCGTCATCCTGCCCGCACCGCGTTCGCGCCCTTCCCACGACACGCGAACCCCGCGCGCGAGATGATCCGACAAAACAGCGTTGTAGTACTCGGACAAGCCAGTGACCGCGGAGTGCAGGGCGCGGGAGTCGAGGGTTCGCCACTTCCCATCGTCGGCGGCCTGCACACGATTCGCGACGACAACGTGGGTGTGGAGCTGCGGATCCAACGCCCGGGAATCGTAGTGATCGTAGGCGGTCGCGATCACGCCCTGAACGTCGACCTGGGCGACCGCGCCGCGTGGCCCTTTTGCGCCTACCCGGGTCATCGCGACATCGCGCTCCAACAGCGCAATCACATCGTGCATCGCAGCGTGGTGCGCATGGGAAATGAGCGCCTGGGTGCCACCGTCGGCCACAGCCCACAGGGTGGAGACGGACTTTGGTGCGGAGAACGTGAGATCGAAGCCCGCCACTGGCGCACCGGTTGGCTTCCCCACTTCTTCAGCCTCGATCAGCGCAACCTGAGCGGCGCGCTCCTCGTCGGTAAGCGTGTCAGAGAACTTCTCAACGCGCCGCTTGACTCGTTCCGTTGCAGTCGCAAATTTCCGGTACGGACGACCCAACGGCTCACCAGAGTTCGGGTCCAGCCCGAACCCCATCAACCGCCGCAATTGCTCCTCACTCACCGCTCTACCCGTGGCCACGCCGCCTGAGAGTCCGATTAGCCCGGATCCTGTCCATATGCCCGGCGGTGTGCCCGACTCCAAGTAGTAGCGCGTCAGCGCTGACGCCGCATCACGGTCACCATCACCGATCACGACAGAGTTCAACAGATACCGGTACCCACCGCCGGCCGTCATCACCCTGATCGACACCGTCACACCCGTCAGGTGCGCTCCCCGCGTGCTGGTAGCCGGTAGCTGACCCGTGCTTGCTCAGGTGTCGGTGACCAAATAGCCGTCCAGAGAACCACGGAGGTGGTTGCGGGCCGCGTTCAGCGCACGGCGGAGATCGACGACCCCGACGCCGAGGGTCGTCGCTGCGCGCTCACTGCTGACACCTTCGAAGTCCACCAAACTGACCGTCGTAGCCTGCAGTGGGCTCAGGTCGCCAAGCGCATCGTCGACGACGCCGTACAACTCGGTGGTTGTCAGATCCGTTTCCGGGCTGAGGATCCGGTTTTGATCGGGCCACGCGTTGGGCTGGTCGATCCACGCCCCAGCGTCGGGGCCCTCGCCGTAGAACGCGGGGTAAAACAACTCGGCCTCGTCGGCATCGGCATCAAGTTGCTCGACGGTTGCATCTGCGCCGCCGTCGTGATCGTTCCAGGACCGTACTTCGGGGTCACTATCGCCTTGGACTAGCAGTAACTGGGTCAGGCGTTCGCGGGTGAACGCTTCCGGACCCTCGTTCAGGGCGCGCAGCCACGTGGACTGGATCGCGTCTTGAGGCGCCTCGGGCCGGAAGGCCCGAGCGAGCCTGAGCAGGTACCCGGTGTGGTCAGCTGCAGCCTGAGCTGCCACATCAGCCAGAGATTCGTTGGCAGACGTTTCGGCGAGTACACGCCGTATTTCGTCAGGCACCACGACATCTGGTCGTTCGGCCAGAATCTTGATGGTGGTCCGCAGTTGGGCGAGGTGCTGCGGGCAGGCGTCGCAGCCTTCCAGGTGTGCGTCAACCTCTGCCCGTTCCTCGGGGTGGAGTACGCCGTCGAGATAGTCCGAGGCGATCGAGACGATCCGGGAACATGTCATTGTGGCCATTGCTCAAGACTAGTTGGAGAAGCCTGCAATTTTGGACTTTGTGGACCAGTTTTGAGGTGGTCTGCAAGACCCGGTCGGACGTCTCAATCGAGAGATTCGAAAAAGCAGGACCGGAGATCAGATCTCAATTGCAGCCGCTACTAGGAGAACCCGCTCTCATGTAAACCCGAGGCGATTCAGAAAGCGAAACACCGTGAATCAGCAATCCTCTACCACCCCCGACCTTCCTTCTCGGATGTCTGCGCTCATCGTCTCGCACGGCCCTATCGCGGCTGACTCTGCCTTTACAGAGGTCGAACGATCCCTTCCGCTGATCCGTCCCCGTGACCTCCTCGTGCGAGTCGAGGCCGTCTCCGTGAATCCCGTCGACACTAAGCGACGTGCCGGACTGCCTGCTGGCCAGACCGGGCTGTTCGGATTCGACGCGGCCGGCACGGTCGTCGCGATGGGCTCCGATGTAATTGGTTTTGCGGTCGGAGACGACGTTTACTACGCCGGCGACATTACTCGCGACGGCACGGACGCCGACTACCACGCTGTCGACGAGCGGATCGTCGGGCACAAGCCCGTCACTCTTGACTTCGCGGCGTCGGCAGCCCTCCCCCTCACGACCATCACGGCCTGGGAATCCCTCTTCGACAAGTTACGCCTCGACCAATCAAGCGCGGGGGTCCTCCTCGTGGTCAGCGGCGCTGGCGGAGTCGGATCGATTCTGACACAGCTCGCGCGACAGCTCACCGGCGTGACCATAGTGGCGACTGCGTCCCGCCCGGAATCCATCGAGTACGCGACGTTGATGGGCGCTCACCACGTCGTCGACCACTCCACCGATCTCGCCGCGGCGGTGCGCGAAGTCGCACCTGACGGAGTTCGCTGGATATTCTCGCCGCAGACCGCTCGCCACTTCGATGCCTACGTGGACCTGCTGGTCCCCTTCGGCGAACTCGCCACGATTGACAGCTCGTCGCAGATTGCGAGCTCGAAGCTCGTACAAACCAGCATCACCTGGCACCAAGAGTGGATGTTCACCCGGTCCAAGTTCGAGACGCCCGATATGGGCGAGCAGGGAAAACTCTTGGAAGCCGTAGCTCGTCTGGTTGACGACGGTCGCATAGTCAGCACCCTTACGAGCCGATTCGACGGCTTTACGCCCGAGAATCTGCGCCGAGCCCACGAACTAGTGGAGTCTGGCCACAGCGTCGGCAAGGTTGTCGTCACGCGATAGGTGAACGTCCTCGAGACCTCGTGATCGCCAGACTTGACCATGATTCGGTAACGGTGAACTTGCCGGACTACTGGCGTCGCTTGCTGGCACTTGAGCCCTGCAAGCCAGAGCTCAAGAGGGCCGCCTGATGCATGCGCGCAGGGCGGGATCAGACCCGTGACGCGAACGCCACCCGCGTCCACCGGAATCGAGTACACACGTCAACCATGCGTCGCGCCCGCGGCGCAGGCGTGCGCTCTACTTGACGAGTGGAAAGAGGACTGTGTCGCGGATGCCAAGCCCGGTGATCGCGATGAGCAGCCGGTCGATCCCCATCCCCATCCCGCCTGTCGGCGGCATCCCATACTCCAGTGCCCGCAGGAACTCCTCGTCAATCAGCATCGCTTCGGCATCACCACGCGCAGAGAGCTTGGCCTGCTCGACTAAGCGCTCACGCTGGATGACCGGGTCGACGAGCTCGGAATAGCCCGTCGCGAGCTCAAAGCCTCGCACATACAGGTCCCACTTCTCGACGACGCCTGCGATCGAGCGGTGCTCACGCACGAGCGGGCTTGTATCGATCGGGAAGTCCATCACAAACGTGGGCCGCTCGAGGTTGCCCTTGACGAAGTACTCCCACAACTCCTCGACGAGCTTGCCATGGATGACGTGCGCCGGCTCCTCGACGCCTTCGACCGCGGCGAGGGCACGTAGCTCGGCGAGCGACGTATCGGGCGTAATCTCACGGCCGGCGGCCTGCGAGAGCGACTCATACATTGAGACGCGATCCCATTCACCTCCGAGGTAGAACTCCGTGCCGTCCGTCCATGTCACAGTCGTCGAACCCGCGACTGCGATCGCGGCGTTCTGGATCAGCTCTTGGGTAAGGTCGGCGATGCTCTGGTAGTCGCTATAGGCCTCGTACGCCTCAAGCATCGCGAACTCGGGGCTGTGCGTCGAGTCGGCGCCCTCATTGCGAAAGTTACGGTTGATCTCGAACACCCGGTCGATGCCCCCGACGACAGCGCGCTTCAGGAACAGCTCCGGGGAGATACGCAGGTAGAGGTCGGTGTCGAATGCGTTCGAGCGCGTTACAAACGGGCGGGCGCTGGCGCCACCCGGCTGCACCTGCAGCATGGGTGTCTCAACCTCGAGATACCCGCGGTCGGCGAGGGTGGTGCGCAGGCTCGAGTTGACCATGGCGCGGGCTACCACGGTCACGCGCGCCTGATCGCGCACGATGAGATCCAGATAGCGACTACGCACCCGACTCTCCTCGCTGAGCTCCGAGTACATGTTCGGCAGCGGAAGGATCGCCTTCGCCGCGATGCGCCACTCCGACACCATGATCGACAGCTCGCCGCGGCGGCTCGAGAGGACCCGACCCGACACGAAGACATGGTCGCCGAGATCGACGAGCTCCTTCCACGCCTGCAGCGACTTCTCGCCGACGACCGCGAGCGACACCATCGCCTGAATGCGGCTGCCGTCACCGGACTGCAGGGTCGCAAAGCACAGCTTGCCCGTGTTGCGACTGAAAACAATACGGCCAGAGACGGCGGCGGTCACCCCCGTCTCTGCACCGGCCTCAAGAGCTCCAAACCGCGCACGCAGTTCGGGAATCGTGTCGGTGACCGGAACGTTCACCGGGTAAGCGCCTCCTGCGGCATCCGTCCGGACAGCGATCAGCCGCTCCCGCTTCGCCAGCCGGACCGCTTTCTGATCAAAGACCTCGCCGCCCGGGGCCTCGACGGCAGCCTCTGATGACCCCGGCATCAACCACGCCCAGCAAAGTAGCCGCCACGTCTGACGGCGCCGCACATCACTCTCAGGCTGCGACCCCTGCCCGTCCGCGCGAGAAACGGCGTGTGCGTCGTGTCGGGCACAAGGCCGTCGATGTGTGTGGGAGCTAGAGGCGACGTCATGATGCCATTATCGATCAGGAGAGAGATCCCAAAGAATCCGCACTGGCCCCATAGGTCCATTAGTGTGCTGGCATTCCCCATTTTCAGCTGCGGATCGGCGTATGATCGACGAAGATTGAAAACGGACCATCAGGTCCAGTCATGTTTGAGTCACGCGAGAGGTTAGAAGATGGCGACGATCGAAGTTACGGACGAGAACTTTCAGGAGATCACAGGACGCGACGGGATCGTCATCCTTGACTTCTGGGCGACCTGGTGCGGGGCGTGCAAGGCGTTCGCGCCTGTGTACGAGGCATCTTCTGAGGAGCATCCGGACATTGTGTTCGGCAAGGTAGACACGGAGGCCGCTACCCAGCTCTCCCAGGTCACCGGAATCCGTGCGCTGCCCACCGTGGCGGTCTACCGTGACTCGATCCGGGTGTTCTTCCAGGCAGGCGCACTGCCGAAGCCGGCATTGGAGGACCTGATCGCTCAGGTTCGAGCGCTGGACATGGACCACGTCCGGGCCGAGCTCGACAGCCACGCGCACGAGCCTGGTCACGTTCACTCGTAGTCGCTGCAGTGGATCGCGAACCGCATGCGGGCTGACGGCCATGGTCGCCAATCGCGCGGGAAGGCGTGACGCAGTGACCCAAGATTCTTTGCGAAGGTTGACGATGCATGCTGGCGGAAGTGCAGGACTGAGCGGCGTACTGTCTGCTGCAACTAAGTTCTCGCGCAGCAATTTTGCGTTGGCGTGGCCGATGACTCAGATCGGATCTCGCGATGTCTGAGATGAGCTCGATCCGGATCGGGGACGACGCTGCCCTCCTTGCACTGGTCCCGTTGGCGTCCGACATGCCCACAGCCAAGGACCAGCGGCTGGTGCTGGCCGCGTACCGAATCAGAGGAATGCTTGGCTTTCGATCCCGGAGGTCCGAGGTCGCTCGGATCCGCCAGGAAGTCACTGCTGCCCTACACCAGGTTATGCCCCGGACGGTTGTGATGGCGTTCGAAGGCGCCGACGGCGCTTCTCGACGACGTGTCGACCGCATCGCGAGACACGTCACTCGCGACATCAGCGGGACGGCAACCAACGCTGTCGGTTCCGACACAACAGTGATCGGTCTTGTCATCATGTCGCAGCGGGAGCGAGATCTCGCCGCAACGTGCGTGCGACATGTCGCAGTGGAGCCGCCGGAGAGGGGCGACGGGCTCGTCTTCCACGCTGCCGACCTGCGCCGCGCGAACATCTACCAGCTCATCGAGGAGGCAGTCGTCTGATGACAACCGCATGCGACCCCGCAAGCGCGGTCGCATGCCGCAGACCATGGGAGGAACCAACCATGAAGGATGAGGACACCGTCTCACCGAAGGAGATCCCCTACGCGGTGACCAGGGGGCCACTCCACTACGAAGACGGATCGACGCAGACATTTGATGCCGCTGGCGGGACCACATATGTCGAGAGAGGCCGACCGACTAAAGGAGAGTGGCACGTCGATTCCGAGGGACGCTTCTGCTCCTACTGGCCGCCGAGCTATCGAGCCTGCTATGAGTTGCGGTGGATCGTTGAAGACCATCACGTGGCCGGGCTCAGTTTCCGCAACGGTCACGACGTTGCCAACGGACGCTACGAGGCGCCTATGCTCGACGAGCTCTTCATGAACGAGCTAAACGTCTGGACCGACGACGGAGGAGCTCACTGAGTCGCCCCGGTCTGAAAGCGGTCAGCCGAGCATGATGCATCGAAGTAGCGCCCGAACGTGTAAGAAGATGCGGCAGATCCTTACACGTCATCTCGATCTGTAAAGACTTCTGCGTAGAGCCATGGCCGGACGGGCAGTCTCGCGATCTCGGCGAGGCTGCGAGACACACCGTCACCCTTAGTGTGCCTGCCTCGAACTCCGAGCGGCCGGTCGACGCCCAGTTCCTGACCAGAACCGGTGAAAAGAGCGCCAGCGCTTGTGCGAGTTCGGTCGCGTCCTCCCCAGCGAAGAACCGACCGACCACTGCGAGCTTGAACTCGAACGAGTAGGACGTCTTCGCGGGTTTCATTGCCACTGCTCCTCGACCGTTGATCTGCCAGCACTGATACAGGCGCTTGATCGGCCACCGCGACATGCCTAACTTCGTCGCGACAGCTTTGTCGCCAATCGCGCTCGAACCACGCTGCCGCCGCCTCGCGCTGCTGAACCGACAACGAACTTCTTACGCACATACAACTGCTCCTCGGGAGTTGAACTGAATTTCTCAGTCCAACTCCCGAGGAGCAGTTCAGTAGGCCAGGGGCTTTCGTGTTGGATCAGTTTCGGTCATGCCCGGCCTCGAGTCCCCACCATTGCGGGCACGAGCATCCCCACTGTTGCGATCAGCACGACTGCGCCAGCTAGTGTTCCGTACACTGGCCAGTCGATCGCCAACGAGAAGATGCCGAGCATGCCGTAGGCCACGCCCACAAGTGCCGGAACCACGGAGAGAGTGCCGATCACCAAGGCCGTGGCCATGACGAACACTGACTCAATCGAGATCATCCCGGTCAGCTGACTGCGGGTCGTGCCGATACGGCGCAGGAGGGCGAACTCTGGCCTACGCGCGCTGGTGAGCATCACGAGGGTGTTTGCCGCAGCGGTCGCGATGAAGAAGATGAGCACGAACAACAGGATCGCCCCCAGTTGCTGCTGCGATGCCGCTCCCTTTACGATTTCATCCACGTAATCGTCGACAGACACCGCCTGCAATCCGAGCGAGGACACATCTGCCGACCCCAGCGCGAACACCTGATCAGCGACCGCCGGCCTATTGGGGCCGGGCACGGACGACTCGCTGATGATGTAGTCGCCGAATCCCAGACCGCGGTCATAGACGGCCACGATTGTCCGCGACATCTCGGCGCCTCCATCGAAGCGCAGTTGCACGGTGTCGCCGACGCCCTTACCTGTGCCGAACTGGCTGTCGCCGCTCACGGCGATCGTGTTGGCAGCGGTGAGATCGTCCAGCGAGCCGGCCGTGACACCGACATCGATCAGTCGCGAAGTGCTGCCGGTCACGGCGCGCAGGCCAGTCTGCTCCCACGAGAGAGAATCAGGTGCGTTGCCGCCCTCAAGCTTCACCTCCGCGAGGACCGTCGAACTGGCAACCACTGCGTCGATACCCGGAGTGGATGCGACGGCCTCTGCCTGCTCGGCTGTTACGCCGTCGGGCGAAGTGATGATGATGACATCCGACCCCAGACCGGCACGCAACTGCATACCCGCGGCATCCACCACAGTGCCGTTCACCCCTGTCTGCACAGTGCCGAGCGCCATGAAGAGGGCGAGCGGGATGATCGCTGCCGTGAGTCGACGCGAGAAACCGCGACTATTCACGAGCGCGAGCATGGCCGCCGCGTTGCTCGACGAGCGTGTGGCGCGCGCTGCCCGTCGGGCGATCGCGCCGACAATTGCCGGACCTGCCAGCGCGGCGGCGGCGAGCATCAGGAATGCGGATATCGCTCCGGCAGCACTACCCAGCGTGCCCGGCACAACGAACGGCGTACCCGCAACGACGAGACCGCACGCGAGAAGCGTGAGCGCCGTGATCCGCCGTGCGGCAGAAAGATCGGATGACTCAGCCGAACCACCGCGAACGGCCTCGGTCGGGCTAACCCTCGTTGTCTTGCGGGTCGCGAGCCGTCCTGCGATCAGCGCGGTCGGAAACAGCAGCAGTAGCGCACCGATCACGGGAAGTGGCGAGATCACCAGATCGAGCCCGCCCGCCACGACACCCCCAGACACCAATGCTGGCATGAGCAGATTCGCAGCAAACAGTCCCGGGATGGCGCCGAGTGGCGCCGCGAGCGCGAACACGATGACGACCTCCGCCGTGACCATCGAGCGCACCTGCCGCGGGGTGGCACCCACGGCGCGGAGAAGTGCAAATTGAGCGGTCCGCTGTCGCAACGCCGAGGCGAAGGTGGAGGCGACGACGAGGAGAACAACGAGGATCGCCGTGCCCGCGAACGAGGCGGCCGCAGTAGTGAGCAGAGGGGCGTCGCCGCGAAGGCCGGTCTCCATGAGCACACCATTCGCTGTGAGCAGAGCGGCGGCCGAGACCACAATAAGGAAGCTACCGACGAGGCTTGCACGATAAGCGCGTACTGCTGAGCGGGCGAAGGACCACATGGTGCTATCGCCCCAGGTCGACGAGACGGGCGGCGATCTGACTCGAGGTTGGCGCCACGAGCTTGCCAGCGAGTCGTCCGTCAGCCAGGAAAAGCACTTCATCCGCGGTGGCGGCGACATGCGGGTCGTGGGTAACCAGAACCAGCGTCTGCATGAACCGTTTGGCCGCACCGCGCAGCACCTCGAGCACTTGATCGCCAGTGCGGCGGTCGAGCGCACCGGTCGGCTCGTCGGCGAAGACGACGGTCGGCCTCGTGATGAGCGCGCGAGCGATAGCAACCCGCTGAGCCTGGCCTCCCGACAACTCGCTCGGCATCCGCTCAGTCATGCCGCTCAGCCCGACGGAGTCGATGAGAGTCTGCTGCCACTGCACGTCGGGGCGTCGTCCATCGAGCAGCATCGGCAGCTGGATATTCTCACCGACGGTCAGGTGGCCAATGAGGTTGTAAGACTGGAACACGAAGCCGACGTGGCGCCGGCGGAACCGCGTGACAGCATCTAGGGAGAGCTCGGTGATGTCGGTATCGCCGATGAACACGTGGCCGCTGGTGGGCGTATCGAGACCCGCGGCAAGGTTGAGGAACGTCGACTTACCCGAACCGGATGGGCCCATAATCGCGATGAACGCACCCGGCTCGATGTCGAGCGAAATCCCCTGAAGAGCAATGATCTCCTCCGGACCGTTCGGATAGGTCTTACTGAGCTGAGTGAGGCGCACGGCGGAATTGACCGACGGCGGGCTTGCAAACGTGCTCGAGGTCGTGAACCGGACTTTCTGTAGAGAGACGAAAAGGTAGCTCCTAACGACGCTACGATCACGCCCAAATCCGCTCTACGGGCTTTCGGGCTAACTCTCGGACTTGCACCTTTCGATGCAAATTTGCGCCCAGCGATGCCTATGGCAGAGTCCGATCAGCCATCTGGTGTCGGCGACACTCCGCCGAGCCCGAGCCCGAGACCGAGACCGAGACCGAGACCGAGGGCGCGGTGAGCGACTATTGAGCGTCGGGAAGGTCGACGAACCGGTTCTGGTATGCCCAGACCACCGCTTGCAGGCGTGATTGCACGCCGAGCTTGGGCAGGATGCGGGCGAGGTGCGACTTCACCGTCGACGTTTCGACCACGAGCTCGCGGGCGATCGCCTCGTTAGACATCCCCTGGGCGAGCAGCAGCAGAATCTCCCGCTCCCGGCCGGTGAGCACGTTGAAACTCCCCGAGCCGCTCACGGGTTGCAGACTTCGGCGCTGCACGAACTCGCGCATGATGCGGCGGGTCAGGGTCTGGTCGATTGTACCGTTACCGGCTGCCACCTGCCGGATCGCCATCGTGATCACATCGGGCTCTGCGTCCTTGAGAAGAAAGCCCGAGACGCCCGCCTCCAGCGCACCGAAGACGTAGTCGTCGAGATCGAAGGTGGTGAGCACCAGTACTGGGATCGGGTCTTCGACGTCGGGGCCGCACAACGCGCGGGCGACGGTGATGCCATCTTGTCCGGGCATCCGAATATCCAGACATGCGACATCCGGGCGCAACTCCCGTGCCATCGCGAGAGCTTGAATACCGTTGGTGGCCTCGCCGACCACCTCAAGGTCGGATTCCAGGTTCACGAGAGCCGTCAGGCCTGCGCGGACGAGGGGCTGATCGTCTGCAATGAGAACGCGGATCATGTTGGCTCCTCGGTAAGGTCTCCGCTTGTCGCGTCCCTCGGGATCGTGAGCCGAACTTCCCAGCCTCCGCCCTCGGTGGCTCCGTAGTGCACTTTGGCGCCGACGAGTTCGGCGCGCTCGCGCATGCCGACGAGTCCGAAACCGCCGCCGGGTCCCAGGTCTGGCGCGTGGGCGCCGTCGTTGCTGACGAGCACGCTCAGGTGACCCGGCTGACGGTCGTCGATCTCGACTCTGCAGTTCGCCCCCGGAGCGTGCGTTGCAGCATTGGCCAGGGCCTCCTGCACCATGCGGTACGCCACTAGCTGACCGAGCAGACCTACCCCCGATCCGAGTTCACGCTCCGTGGTGAGCAGCACAAACTCCGCCGCGGTGCCGGCACTGCGGCGTCGCTCGACAAGCTCGCGTACCGCGGCCAGTGTCTCGACCGATCGGCTCCTCTCCGACTCGTCGCGGAGGAGCCCGACCACGCTGCGAAGATCGTCGAGCACCGTCTTGCTCTGGGCGCGCACCTGTTGTGCTGCGATTTTGGCGGCCTCCGGGTCGACATCGACTTGACGGTAGATGACGGACGCCAAGAGTGCGATTCCCGATATGTGATGCGCAGCAATGTCGTGCAATTCGCGCGACATAGCCATGCGCTCCCGCGAAACCGCGGCCTGAACCAGCGCGTCGCGCTCGCGTTTGAGCGCCAGCACCTCCTTGTCACGCGCCACCCGCGCGTCGTGTCGAGCCGCAAGAAAGAGACCAATGATGAGCGGAAGGCCTACCACCACAAGACCCTGCACGAGGGCGGTTGCGATGGTTGCGAAGTCGAGCGCGACTCCGCTGCGGACATCGTTGATCGCTTGGGCGGCTGTGACGAAGAGGACGACCACGGGCAGCGCCACCCTGAGCCGGCTCGACGGTTGACGAACCGTGGCCCAGAAGACACCGAATGAGACCGCGACCGTTGTCAGACTGAAGGTGACCCCTGGAACGACAATTGCGTGCACCAGCGGGACCAGCGCGACCACCGACAACACCACGAGTGACAAACGACTCGCCCACAGCAGCGCGACTGTCTGCGAAAGGATCAGCGCGAGCACCACCCACCATGCGGCACTAACGGGTGAAACGGCGACGAGGCTCTCGTCGAGCTCGGCTGCGTCAAGCAGGGGGAGGGCAAGCAACCCACCAATAGCCAACGCCCCGGATACGAGCGCGGAGACGACCTCCGTGAGGTGGGAGAGCGCCCGATGCGACGTAGTTGTGGTGGGCACCCTTGATCCTTTCAGTTCAGCCCCTGCGGTCAGGGCTGGGTTATGACTACCTTGCCTGTGCCGTTTTCGGCCAGGGTGTGCGCCTCGATGATGTCGTCTAGGGAGAGTTCGTGGTCGACGCGAGGCGTGTAGAGCCCGTCCCTACCGAGCGCGGATGCGTGCCGCAGGAGGGCTGAGTCGTTGCGGGCATCGACTTTCCTCACGCCGAGCCTCGCGGCTCCTTGGCCGTCGATAACGGTGACGACCTGTGAGGTGTCCCCGACGATGTCCAGCAGGTCTGACAGCGAGTCGGACGGGGCTGAATGCAGGGCTGCGCCGACGCCGCCGGGCGCGAGGACTGCCACACGCTCGGCCAGTCCTGGACCATACGTCGTGGGGCGAACACCGAGAGACTGCAGGTACGGATGGTTGCTCTCGCGCCCCGTGCCGATGACGGTGGCACCAGCGGCGAGGGCAAACGCTGCGGCGGCACTGCCGACGGCGCCTGAAGCACCCTCGATGAGGAGCGTCTTTCCGTTCAGGTCACCCAGAGCATCAAGGGCGACCCCCGCGGTGACGGACGCGAGCCCAGCGGCCGCGGCCTGCGCTGTCGACCACCTCTCAGGGACTGCGGCCCATGCAGTCAGGACCGCGAACTCGGCCGTGGTGTCACTGACCCCGCCCAGACCGAACACGACGTCTCCCACGTGCGTGTCCGTCACACCTGGACCGACCTCGTCAACGACACCGACAGCGTCCCGGCCAGGGATGACGGGCAAGGCCATCGGCAGGAACTGAGCCAGATGGCCCGCGCGCAGGATCACATCGATGGGGTTCACGCTCGTGGCGTGCACCTTAATCCGGATCGATCCTTCCCTGGCATGAGGTTCCGATGCGTCTTCAATGACGAGAACATCGGGGGCTCCGTACGAGTGGAAACGGGCAGCGCGCATGGAGGGTTAACTTTCTGGTGAGCATGATGCAGCAAAAACTTGCTACGGAGAGCGGGTTGGCGTGCCCACGCGGTGAGCACGCCAACCCGTTTTTGATCAGACTGTCGCTCGCGAGCGCGCCGGCAGTACCCAGCCCGCACGGGGGAAGTGGCAGCTGTAGCCGTTTGGATACCGTTCCAGGTAGTCCTGATGCTCAGGCTCCGCCTCCCAGAATGGGCCAGCCGACTCGATCCAGGTGACCACCTTGCCGGGCCACAGACCTGACGCGTTCACGTCTGCGATGGTTTCACGAGCGATCTGCGCCTGCTCAGGCGTGACCGGGAAGATCGCGGATCGATAGCTCAGGCCGAGATCGTTGCCCTGTCGGTTGGATGTCGTTGGGTCGTGGATCTGGAAGAAGAACGCCAGGATGTCGCGATAGGTGGTCTTGGCGGGGTCGAAGACCACCTCCAGCGCCTCGGCGTGGCCCGGATGCCGGTCATAGGTGGCATGACTGTTCCGCCCGCCGGTGTAGCCGACGCGGGTCTGCAGTACGCCCGGCTGACGTCGGATCAAGTCCTCCATCCCCCAGAAACACCCACCGGCGAGGACAGCCGTCTCGGTGCCGGGTGCGCGGGTGATCTGTCCGGTGTCTTGGATGCCACTGGTCATGATGCGTTCTCCTCTGCTGTGTCGGTGTTGTCGAAGAGCGAGCGATACTCGCCATACCCCTGGGCCTCGAGTTCCGCGACAGGGATGAAGCGCAGCGCGGCTGAGTTCATGCAGTAGCGCAGTCCCCCAGCCTCGGCGGGGCCATCATCGAAGACGTGCCCCAGGTGGCTGTCGGCGCCTGCGGATCGGACCTCGTTGCGCTCCATCCAGAGTTTTCTGTCGGTCTTCGTGTGGACGGCGTTCGGATGGATAGGCCTGGTGAAGCTCGGCCATCCCGTGCCGCTCTCATACTTGTCGGCGGATGAGAACAAGGGCTGGCCCGAGACCACGTCGACGTAGATGCCGGGCTCGTGGTTGCTCCAGTACTCGTTGCGGAACGACGGCTCGGTGCCGTCCTCCTGCGTGACGCGGTACTGCAGCGAGGTGAGGCGACTGAGCGCCTCAGGAGTCTTGTGGTAGTCGTTGGACACGATTCCTCCGTTTACTGCCGCCGCTGGGTTGCGGCGTCATTAGTGAGAACGCCGGAAGTGGACCTTTTGGTCCCAAGTTTCTGGGAGCTCGCTGTGACTTCAGTTCTCGGCTCGTCCGTCAGGCGTCTGATCGAGTGCGGCACGTGGCGATGGCGACTGAGCCAGTCGCTCCGAGGGACTGGGTAGATCGTCGAGTCGCTCACCGGCGGTCATCCGACGACAACACTCTCCGTCCCGGCCCCGACGTCAAGTGTGGTTCCCGTCAGCATCGCGTGCGCGTACGGGGTGCTCACTGAGGATGGAGATCCTGTTGAAGAGATTGATGGAGGCGGCCACCCATTCAGCGCTGACGAAGGTCTCCTCTCCGAGCGCGTTGCGGGCAGCGAGGAGATCCGCTTTGCTGTTCTCGCTCAGGGGCAATTCGGTCGCTGTTTCGGCGACAGCAAGCAACGCCGTTTCCCGACTGCTGAACAAGGTGGCTTCCCGCCATGCCGGCAGAAGATCCAGCTTCTGCTGCGGCACACCCAGCTTTCGAGCCTGCCGTGAATGCAGATCCAGGCAGAAGACACATCCGTTGAGCTGCGAGACACGCACCTTGATAATCTCGCTTTCGGCGAGCGCCAACCCGTTCTTGGTGGTCTCCTTGGAGACAGCAGCCGCGAAAACCCCAGCTGCCTTCCAAGCGTCGGGGAGAGCTTTGTCCATGTAAGGGAGCGCGTCATCCCCTGAATGCATCATCGCTTCCCGGGCGCGTCGTCGCCGCGCGCGTCGAGGAGATGGTCTTCAGTCAAAGGAGTGATCTTGTCCCCCACGCTGTCTGTGGCAGCCATGCTTCCTTCTCTCAATGTGACTCAGTGAATACGACCGTGGCCCGAGCGCGCATTGCCCGGAAAAGTGGGATCCACGACATCCGCGTACTGGGGGTGAGAGTGGACGAAGGCCGTGGCGAACGGGCAAGTAAGAGTGGCTGTTCGTCCCTCCGCGCGGAGCGAATCGAGGACTCCGCCGAGGAGCTTGCCGGCGATCCCCTTGCCACGGAACTTGGGAAACACCGCGGTAGCGAGAATTGTCACCCGTGTCCCCGTTTCGTTGTATAGAAGACCAGCTGCCGTCTTGCCGTCGACCCAGAGTTCGTAGGCACCAGCCTCCTTGTTGTCAGTGATCGTGACTTTCTCCGCCTCGGTCACGCCGGTCGTCGAGTACTCCAGTTCCCGGATCACTTGATCAGTTTCTGTCAGCGTGACCATGCTCTCTTGGCTACTTTCCATGTGCTTCCTGTCGGTCGTGTGGTCACGGATTTACCCCTCGTGCGAGCCACGCCGAGCATTCGGCGCGACACTGGCGCACGGGAGGAGAATCCGGCAAGGTTGGCATCTGAAAGCCACCGGATCCCTCAGTACTACGCCGACGCGTTCGTCTCAGTCCGGCTAGGGAGCACCCAGTCCGGGCGCACGAAGTGACAGGTGTAACCGTTGGGGTACGTGATCAAGTAGCCCTGGTGCTCAGGCTCGGCTTCCCAGAACGGCCCAGCGGGCTCGATGGTGGTGACGGCGTTTCCTGGCCACAGACCTGACGCGTCGACGTCCGCGATCGTGTCGCGCGCGATCTGCTCCTGTTGCATGGAGGTCGGGAAAATTGCGCTCCGGTAGCTCGTGCCGTAGTCGTTACCCTGGCTGTTCAGCGTCGTCGGGTCATGGACCTGGAAGAAGTAGGCCAGGATGTCGCGATACGTCGTCTGGGTCGGGTCGAACACGATCTCGATCGCCTCAGCGTGCCCCGGGTGGTTGCGGTAAGTTGCGTAATCGTTCTCACCCCCGGTGTAGCCGACACGAGTGTCAACCACGCCTGGCTGGCGCCGGAACAGATCCTCCATACCCCAGAAGCACCCGCCAGCGAAGATCGCCGTCTCGGTGTCGGGGTTGCGGGTGATCTTGCCACTGGTGTCACTGCCGCTAGTCATGCGACGTCTCCTGTCGATTCTGCGTCCGAGTTGAACAGGGAGCGGTACTGGCCGTATCCCTCCTCCTCAAGCGACGAGGCGGAGACAAAACGGAGAGCGGCGGAGTTCATGCAGTACCGAAGTCCGTTGGCGTCCTCCGGTCCGTCGGTGAAGAGGTGGCCGAGGTGGCTGTCAGCACCAGCCGAACGCACTTCGATGCGGGGCGTGCTCAGCTGATGGTCGGTTCTGGTGTCCACGGCGTCGTCATCGATCGGTTTGCTGAATGTCGGCCAGCCCGTGCCGCTCTCGTACTTGTCGGTCGAGGAAAACAGGGGCTGCCCGGAGACCACGTCGACATAGATGCCGGGCTCGTCGTTCGCCCAGTATTCGTTGTCGTAAGCGGGCTCGGTGCCCTCGTCCTGCGTGACATGGCGCTGCTGTTCGGTGAGGCGACTGAGCGCCTCCTCGGTCTTCACGTAGCCCTTCGAACTCATGTTTCCTCCTCGGTACGGCCGACCTTCCTAGAGTAGGTCATCTTGGACCTTAGAGTCCACATATTGCTCAATTGGGCGTATGCTCGACCCAGCTTAAGGCCTCGGCATTGAGCTCCCTGTGGCGCATGGCGAGGCCGGTCTCCCGGCTAAGACGACCGCCCGGTGATCGCATGTCACCACGTTGGATTCGAGAGGCTCACATGACCGACTTACGCGTTCCACCTCACGGCCCGTCGCGTGCTCTAAACCCGACAGGCCACAGCACGTCGGCTGACTCCTACGACCAGCGAGCTCTCATGGACGAGATGCAGACGACGGTATCGGCAGAGGAGCCATCGTTCTCGATCACCCTGGACGAGTCCGCGAATGTGTTCGTGGCCACGAAGGATGGCGTCGAGTTCGGCGGCGTGCTGTTCGCCGAAAAGGATGACCGGGTGCTGCTTCTCGCGACGTCGATCCTGCCGGAGTTCCGAGGACAGGGGTTGGCCGCGGCGCTCACACGAAGGGTGCTCGACATGCTCCACGCAGAGGGCAAGAGCGTGACCGTGAGGTGCCCGGTATTCCGCTCGTTTGTCCAGCACCACCCGGAATACGCCACACGCTTGGACCACCGGCCAGGACGGGATCGGAGTGCTGATGCCTAAGCGCGACATGAATCGCTTCGGTCCGGTGCTTGAGAACGTGAGCTTCCAGAACACGCGGTTTGACCCCAACCAAACCCGCTTCGGCCGTTTGGCCAGCAAGATGGCAGCGGCATTCGGGTACTCGGCGGAACTACCCGGCGATCCGCAACTGCTGCAACTACTTAGGCTTCGCGTCGCGCACCTCAACCCATGCTCCTACTGCCTCATTCTGCATACAGAGGTCGCGACCAAAATCGGGATCTCTCCCGTCGTCGTCGCGCACCTGCCGTCGTGGCGGGAGAGCACAATGTTCTCCGCGAAGGAGCGAGCAGCACTGGAATACTGCGAAGCTCTCACCGTCTTCAATCAGGAGAGGTTCGCCGCTGCGCATGACGAACTGCGCACCCACTTCGCTGAGCGTGATGTCGCAGAGATCGCTGCGGTGATCATAAACATGAACGTGTGGACTCGCCTCAAGCTCGCGCAGGGCGCTGTGCCCGTTGATGGAGAAGCGATGCGAGCGAACGAAACGCAGATCCGCGGTCGGGATGACTCGGCGTGAGCCGTCTCGTCAGCACGTACTTGGTCTGATCGCGGCCGGCGGCAGAGAACCTCGGGCGGTTCAGGGTGAGCCCGTTCTTCGTCGAGCCCGACGGGGTAGCACTACAAGCCATCGCAGCGATCATCGATCAAGGCGGGAACTCTGTTGATGTGCAACACGTCTACACCCTTGCCGAGGTCGCCGACGCCCATCGTGCCGGCGAAACTGACCGCACCCGCGCGAAGCTCGTGCCGGACCTCACCAAGTGACCGACACCCTCACCGCCGACTCCGACGCACCTGGATCGTTCTATGAAATCCGACGCGGCAGATCGAAAGACGGCGCGATGAAGCAATCGACCAACCTCGCGCAGGGCGCGCCTTGCCCGTTGACGTTCGCATGTCGCTGGGCGCCTGTCATCGATCATCCAGTAGGACCGCGCCGTCTGGACAACCCGCTGAACGGCTGACGCTGGCTTGACGCCGGTGAGCGAGCACGGAAAGTCATCGGGACGAGTGTTTGCGACTCTGCTGAGGCGAACCGCCCGAGTAGGCGGGCCGGGTAGGACTGGGCGCCGGAGTGTCAGCAGGAATCAGCCCATACTCGAGCGGGCGCCTCAACCTTCGTGACATCGAAGATCGCGTCTGCGGCGCCCCTGGGTGCGCTGTCGCGGGTGTATCTGATCTGTGCTTCGAGTGACTCGTCGCTCAGATGCAGGTCACCTTCGAGCCACACCCCGAAATGCCAAAGCCCCCGAAGCTCTGGGCGCAGTAGGAATCGGCCGTCAACGATCAGCATCGCGTCAGCGGGAATGACCGCCACCGAGGTGTCGGTGTCCAGATTTCCTTCACGGAACCGCGACACGATGTCCCTCAGGCGACTATGGTCATCGTCGGCACGGTAGCTGTCAGACCGAGGAAACGAGAGGGCATGTTGTTCCGCAGCAGCGTCGAGCGCACTCGTGGATCGGACGACTGACCACGACCCGGCGCGCATCGCCGCCGCCAATGAGTCAGCAAACTGACCGGTTGCTTGTCTATCTACGCCGTCGATCGCGATGAGAATGCGACCCCGGTGGTAGTGCTGTGTAATCTCGCCGACGAGATCATCAAAAGCGTTTGCCTGCTCAGCCGTTGTCATGAAGCCAGTATCGGGCACGCACGCAGGCAAGGGCAACGCATATTGGACTCGGCGGGCCAGTTTTCTTCCCTGAAATGTCTTCCATTTCGTGCGCTTTCCTTAATCAGCATGGGACCGCAGTGTTCCATCCATCCAGCACATCGAGTCTCACGCCGATCAACTCCACGTGCGCTCGGCCCGCTCGGCCCAGTACCTGTCCGCGGGGATCGCCAACCGGTCGAGCTCAGCGGCGTCGGAGCTCAGCGGTCGAGCGCGCGTGTTGCTCTCCAACTGTGCGGCGGTCACCGCCCCGCTGAGGATGATATGAGCCCAGTCCTGTGCAAGAGCCGCGCCGATGGCGAGCGCGTCGCTTGTGGTGCCGGCGTCAACTGCGAGGCGGTCCACCCCGGGTGTTCCACCTGGCGCGAGACGGCCGTTAGCCATGGCTTCCTTCACGATAACCGTCCACCCGTGGTCGGCGACGGCCTCGAGCGATCGCTGTGCTGATCGTTCGAGGATGTTCCATGTCGTCTGCACGGCGGAGAACGGCGATGACGGGAGAGCTAGGGCTGTGTCGATGGAGTGCGCTTGATGCGGGCCGCTCGTAGTTAGTCCGACCCGTGTGCCTTCGTCGGCCACAGCTCTGATACCCGCGAGCAGGGCGGGATCGCTGAGAGCAGGGCTCTCGGGGGTTACGGAGTGGACCAGATAGAAGTCCGGAGTGCTCCCGAGGGCGGAGCGGGTCTGGGGCCACTGTTTCTGTAGCATCGCGAGGCTGTGCTCCTTGCGTTCATGAACTGTCGCTCTCGGGTCCCACGCAGCGACGTACTCGTATCCCCATTTGGAGCTGATAGTGAGCTGGGCGCGGCGCGTCGGGTGGGAGGCGAGCCATGCTCCGAGGAAGTCTTCCGCGTGGCCGTAAGACGGGGCGAGGTCAAGGAACCGGATGCCGAGCCCCCACGCGGCATCCAAGACCTCGAAAGTCCGGGTACGCATGGCCTCGATGCTTCGGTCTCCGGGGGCGCCGAAAGCGTCGGATCTGCCCGCGGTGAGGTAGACCGGTCGTCCGAGAGCGGCGAGTCCGAGCCCGATCCTGCTCACCGCCTGGCTGTGGGCTGTCTGGTCGGCGGTCTGGTTCGGTGGGGTCATGTTCTCCTCCATTGGGTGCCTGTGGCGGTGTCGTCGATGACGATTCCGGCGGCAGCCAGCTCGTCGCGGATGCGGTCAGCTTCAGTGAAGTCGCGTGCTCCGCGTGCGCGCGTGCGATGCGCGAGCATCGTGTTGACCAACGCAGCGACCGTGGTCTCGGTGCCGTCATGGGTTGTCGCGTCCAGCACGTCGTAGGCGATGCCTAGCACGTTGAGCATCGTCAACACCGATCGGTACCCGTCCGCGACCGCGGTGAGGTCGCCGTGGTCGAGGGCGATGTTGCCCGCACGCACGTGATCATGCAGGACAGCGAGTGCGGCGGGGGCGTTTAAGTCCTCGTCGAGCGCGTTCGAGAAGCTCTCGGGGAGACGGCCGGCGACCGGGGCGGTCGCGAGCTGTTGGTGGGCTCGGCGCTGGAACGCGGTGACGCGGGTGAGGGCTGCTTCGGCGTCCGCAAGGGCTTGCTGGTGGTAGTCCAGCGTTGATCGGTAGTGAGCGCTCAGCAGATAGTAGCGGAGCGTGGCAGGGCTGACCTGCCGAAGGAGCTCGTCGGCGGAGATAGAGTTGCCGAGCGACTTCGCCATCTTCTGTTCGTTCGTGGTGACCAGACCGTTGTGGACCCAGTACCTGGCGAACTGGTCACCGGCCGCGACGGACTGTGCCAGCTCGTTCTCGTGGTGCGGGAATCGCAGGTCGAGGCCCCCGCCATGGATGTCGAACACCGGTCCGAGATAACGGCGCGACATCGCCGAGCACTGGATGTGCCATCCAGGACGCCCCGCGCCCCATGGCGACGGCCAGGAAGCGGAGTCCGGCTCCTCAGTCTTGGCCCCCTTCCACAATGCGAAGTCTCGAGTATCGCGCTTCGCTATGCTCGGGCTCTCGTCTAGGTCGAGGACAGAGTCGGGTTCTTGCCGGGTGAGGGAACCGTAGTCGGGCCAGCTGCCGACGTCGAAGTAGACGTCGCCGGATCCGTCCGTTGCCGCGTACGCGTGGCCACGATCGATCAGCCGCTTGATGAGGAGCTGGCTCTGCGGGATGTGACCGGAGGTGCGTGGTTCGTAGGTGGGCGGCAGGATTTCCATGGCCGTATACAGGCGGGTGAACTCTGTCTCGATGCGATAGGCCCGCGCCCACCATGGCTCGCGCTCGGTTGCGAGGGCGAGGACCTTGTCGTCGATGTCGGTGACGTTGCGGATGAGTGTGACGTCGTACCCCCGATGTGTGAACCAGCGTCGCCAGAGGTCGTAGATGAGCGCGCTGCGGAGGTGCCCGATATGCGGGGCGGATTGAACGGTCGGCCCGCACACGTACATGCTGACCTTTCCGGCACGCGTGGGCACGAAGTCACGGATGGCACGGACGCGACTGTCGTAGACCTGGATCACCATACTTCAGCTTGACCAGGTGCTTTGGGCTGCACGATGCGGCAGGAGCTCATGGCCGCGCCATCGCGAGGTGCGCCAGCCCCGAGAGGTTAACGAGCACCTCATGCGGTTTCTGGACGATGACAACGAGCGTGTCCTGGCAGTGCGCGCATCGCAGGACCGCCCCGATAGCGGTCACGAAGGCGTGGGCTCGAGCGAGTTCGAAGTTACGATGACAGCTTCCGCATCGTCCGACCGCGGCGGTGATCTCGATGCCGAGAGTGTCGGCGAAGAGCCCGGCGAGCGCGTTTCCGTCGAGGTGGGTCATCCACTGCCTCCGAAGCGTTCCGTGCGTATCTGTGCGGGGTCATGGCCGAGTTGGACAAGCCAACCGGCGACTGTCTCGACGAAAGGTGTCGGTCCGCACACGAAGATTCGCGGCGCCACCGAGGAGGGGAAGACGAAACCGGCAACCGATTCCCGAGTCAGTCGCCCGGGAGGACGCGGCGATTGCGGAGGAGATCTCCGCGTGTACACGATGTCGACGGTCGTCTTTGAGAGCGCAGAGAGCTCCTTGGCGAAGAACACATCCTGAGGCGTCCGAACCGAGTACAGCAGTCGGAACTCGGCGTGGTCAGCCTCGTGCTCACGAGCCGCAGCCATCGCGAACAGCGGGACCACGCCGGATCCGCCGGCGATCAGCTGGACCGGGGAACGCTCGGATTCCGAGGGGATCCAGACGAAGTATCGCCCCAGGGGGCCGTGCACCTCGAGCTCGTCGCCTTCTGCGAGCTGATGCACGAGGTATGGCGAGACTTCACCCGTGGGGAGTTCATCGACCGCCAGGATGACTCGAGTCGTCTCGCCCGACGACGCGACCGAGTAGGACCGGGTCGCCTGATAGCCGTCCGAGGCAGTGAGGCGGACATCGAGGTGGGAACCGGCGTGGTTTCCGGGCCAGGTCGGCACGTCCAGCTCGAGGCGAACCGCCGACGCGGTCTCTCGACGGCGGCGGGCGACGCGTCCGACGTGCCAGCTCGCCCGCAGCGGAGAAGTCACCAATAGCGTTCCTCCCGCCACGGATCACCACGGAGGTGATATCCGTTCTGTTCCCAGAACCCGGGCTCGTCGCTCGGCATCATGCGTATCTCGCGGACCCACTTGGCGCTCTTCCAAAAGTAGAGGTGTGGCACGAGAAGACGCGCGGGTCCCCCATGCTCGTCAGTCAAGGGCTCCCCCTCTGCCTCGGTGGCAATCCACGCTTGTCCTTCGAGCAGATCCTCCAGCGGCAGGTTGGTGGTGTAGCCGCCGTGGCTTCGGACCATGACGTAGTCATAGGAGGTCTCGACGTTCTCGAACAGCCGGTCAAGTGACACTCCGCGCCATGCCATGTCGAGCTTCGACCAATGGGTGACGCAGTGAATGTCGGTGACGATGTCCTCCACTCCCACATCCTGCAGGGCGTTCCAATCCCATCGGTGCTGCGCGCCCGTCTCGGTCGTGATGGTGAACGTCCACTCATGCGCGCCGATGTCTGGCGTCAGGCCGGCTGTCAGGACCGGCCAGTCGTCGACGAGCGTCTGGCCCGGTGGCAACCGGGTGTCACTGGCGCCGCGGCGGCCACCAAACCCGCTACTGATTACAGCCATGAGAAGCTCCTTCTTGTTTCATGTGGGCGCGTTTCAAGCGTGCCGTGGGTGTGCTCGTGGGATGTCAACGACCATGGGGATAGCGGATGTTGTGCTGGGCTCAGCCGTGAGCACTGTCTTCGTCTGGGAGTGCGGCCCGACCACAGCGCGAATCCCGATCCATGACACGAACGCACCCAGGCAGAGGAGCGCTGCCGTGACGACGGCTGGGCGGCGAAGCCCCGAGACATCGATCTCTCTCCCGACGATCACGACGAGCAGAGCGACGATGATGAGACTGGAGACGCGAGCGACCGCGTTGTTGATGGCGGACGCGGGACCGGACCGTTCACCTGGTACTGCTCTTGTCGGCGGTGAGACGGTCACCGTGAGGCCGGCTCCGAAGACGATGACGCCGAGTAGAACCCGCTGCCAGTGGTTGAGATCAGCTGACACGGTGAGCAACAAGAGGGGGCCGAACGCCATCATGATCGGCCTGACGGTCACGAACACTGGTGGACCGAAGCGACCGCTGAGCGAACGGACGCCGCGACCCAACGCGTCGCTGACGGCGCCAGCGACGAGGATTGGCGAACCGGGTGTCACCACGTACGCGTTGATCATCCACTGCTGCCCAGCAATGCCCCCGCCGAGATCCTCGGTGATCGTGGGCAGCTCGACCGTGATCACGGTGTTGTCCATGAACGCGACGAAGGCGATCGAGCGGATAAGTCGTTCGTCGCGAGCCATACCGATCACCTTACGCCGAGGGTAACCGGACCCACTAGTCCAATGATACGAAATGTGCGCGAGTCGGCGGGAGAGGAATCTGAATGCCCGAAGCGGGGACCTGGAACGTTGCGGCGGCGTCGCGTGATGCGTGTACGATCGAGCAATAAGGGACCTTTAGGTCCAGTACGTGATGCTCTGGAGTTACGCGGAGAGGAGAAGAGCGAAGGGAATCGCAAGCTGCCCAGACGAGAAAGCGTGGGATCGCCTGCGAGCCCACGCGGCAAGCCACGTTGCGGAAACACGCCGTGTGACGGCCTGTTCCCGCGAGCGTGTGTCCGATGGACACGCCGACCACAGGACGGACGCTGTCCTGCTCGGTGAGTCGGGAAGGCTAACGTAGAGGCGTGAGTAACAGCGGCGACGGTACGGGTACGCGCCGTTTGACGTCGCGTGGCGCGGCCACGAAGGCACGGATTGTCGAGGCAGCCAACCAACTGATGTTTGAGCGCGGCGTCGCGTCGACGACGCTCGCTGACGTTCGCACCGCAAGCGCAACGTCGAAGTCCCAGCTGTATCAGCACTTCGCTGACAAGAACGCACTAGTGAGGGAAGTCATCGAATTTCGAGCTGAGGCGCTGCTTACCCAGCAGCGCCGTCGCCTGGAGAAGGTGGATTCCCTTCGCGGGCTCGAGCTGTGGCGTGACGAGATGGTGGAGCGCAACGCGCTCCGGGACGGCGCGTACGGTTGCCCGCTGGGATCGATGGCGAACGAGATTGCCGATCAAGATGAGGATACGCGGCGAATCATCGCTACCCATTTCGAGGTGTGGCTTCAGATGCTCATCGACGCGATCGACAGGTTGAGAACACTCGGCGTTCTTCGGGCAGATGCGGACTCCCGGACATTAGCTAGTGGTTTGCTGGCTGCGCTGCAGGGAGGGTACTTGCTCGCGAAGACCGCCCGTGACGTGAATCTCATGAGAGTCGCCGTGGATATGGCGATCGCGCAGATACGTTCATTCTCTGTGGAATCAGACTCTCAGAACTAGGCAACGCGGCGTCCAAGCCAACCCCGTTCGTGCATGACCCCGTGCCGTGCACCCCCGAAGTCCCCGCTACGCTCCACCGTCTCCAACAGCCGGGACGACTATCATCGCACTCGCTAACTCCACCCAGCAGGTCGTCGAAGCGCAGCTCGACTTCGCCGGCCTTCGTCAGTTCGCTAAAGCCTGCGCCGGGCGCGTATGCGATGGTCGCCGAGGCTCTCGGACCTGACCTGCAGGGGTTGTGAGCCAAATACTTAGCTGGAGGCCGCCGAAATCAAACGCCGACCGATCGTCGGTCTTGCAGTCGCGGGCACATCCACTTTGGGTGGTGCATCCCGGGAGCACATTCCGCCACCGCTCCCGATCCTCATCCGCCGCGACTTCAACACCACCGCTGGCAGGAGAGACTCATTGGTCAGTGCATCTGGCGCAGTTCCCGATCCAAGTCAGTTCCGTCCGCGGGTTACCTCTTGGCCTTGGCTTCTTCGACCATCCCCATCGTGGCATCGAACTGCGCCATCATAATGGCCGCTGTGCTGGAGAAGCCGGATGCCAACAGAAGCAGGAGAGAAGGAACAAATGCGCCTGGCGGTGGGACCCATCCTCCGAGGGCCCACGGGAGAACCAGAGCGAACACGAGCGCGACGCTAGTGAGCCATTGGTTGACTACGAGAGCTCGCGACGAGGCCGATGCCCCCTTGGCGAGGATCCGGCGCACACAATCGATTGTCATCGCCACAAGCAGCAAGCCGAGCATGCCGAACGTGACCGCACCCCACATAGGGTGAAGCGCAGCGAGCGCGAGCGGAACCAAGAGAGCGATCGAATACGCAGTGAAGACCCACCGAATGGACGACCGCTGGTATCGATCGGCAGCCTCCGAGCCCTCCAAACGCATGTGCATCTCAGAACCGATGTAGAAGAACACTCCGACGATGAAGGTTCCGAGGAGTGTCCCCGCCACCCCTGCAAAGCCGAGTAGGAAGTCCTGATCCACGTCTTGCATTGTTAACTCGTCTCCTGCGCGCCCACAGCACGCCAGTTAGCGCTTTTCGATCAAAATAGGTGACGGCCGCTTGCTTGTCGCCCTTCTTCGTCTGCTGTTGCATGCGGGTCGAAGAGACGCCGCGGTCGGTCTAGGTGCGCGTTCCACTATACTGGACCCAAAGGTCCATACGAGTCCATGGGTTGAGCGGCGAACGGCAGGCCTGAGCAGGCGCAGTGGCGGCGACGGAGCTGTCAAGCAGCAAAGCAGATCAGTCGTGCAGCAACGCGGTCTCTACCCGATGGCGGCGAACGGCGGTCGATCAGGCTGATTCGGACGAGCAGGGCGGGAGGTTGGGGTTGATCAGGCTCTCGAGGGAGGCGCTCTTCCCCACGGCACTCCCGCTCGCAACCCGAACCGTTGTTCATTCCGGCTCCTCGCATCCTGTGGTCGCCGAAGGCGTCAAGCTGATCTTCGTCACCGAGGGGCGAGGGCGCCTTAGAACCGGCTCGGGCACGATCGACCTGGCCGCGGGGTCCATCGTCGTGCTCCCCGCCGGCGCATGGTGCGCTACCGAGCCTTTTCACCACGTAGAGATGGTGACGCTCTACCTTCACCCGCTGTTTGCGGAATCGCAGGTTACCTGGATGCCGGACGTACACCCGCTGACTTATCACCTGCAGGTGGCGACTTCAGGAGATGAAGCTGCCGGCGCGTTGTACTTGGGCGGGGCCGCGATGGCCGCGTTGCGGCCCCGATTGGTGAGCCTCTCCGAGCACAGTTTGACGGTCGCGGACCACTTTGCCGTGTATGCGGACCTCGCGAATCTGTTCTCCGATATCGGTCGCGTCGCTGGGCATGACTCCCCGGTGATCACTACTGCGGAGCGGTCACTGCAAAGTGTGCGTCAGGAAGTTGCGGACGCGATGTGGCTCTTGCGCGAGGATCCGGGGAGGCGTTGGTCGGTTCGCGCGCTCGCGTCCGAAGTCTCCTTGTCCGTGTCGCAGCTGACCCGACTATTCCACGAAGGGCTCGGAATCGGCCCTGCCGCCTTCCTCCGGAACCTGCGGATCGATCGGATGGCTATTCAGCTGCTGGAGGACCAGCTCTCCGTTGCCGCGGCATCGCGCGCGACCGGCTGGTCGAGCCGATCCGCGGCTAGCCGCGCGTTCAAGCGACGTTACGGAGTCAGCCCAAGTTCGTTCGCGCGTGAACGCGCTCAGAGACTGCTGACCCCGGACTCAAAGTAGTGTGCGACTTGCTGAGGCCCATCAGAGAAGTCCGTGCCGGCTCCGGCACGACCGTGCAGCGGCGAGCGGCAGTTCTTCGCTGACGTGTCACTGGCGCCTTGCGGATACGGCGTCTTGAGGTTGCTGAGAACGCACACTGACGGGCGAATAGATGCGGCGATCACCTACGTGGGTTGATCCGGCCCAGGTTTGTCATCAGCGAAGCGAAACCGCGCGACGGCCGTTTCCCCCCGACGCCCGATCGGTCAGCGAGAGACCGACGACCGTGCCTTCTCTCGCCCAACCGATGTCGAAGGACTTGCGGTGCTTGCCTGGCCAGAACAAAATGAGCTTGCCGCCGTATGTCAGTCGCCACGTTCCCTTTGTCAGGGAATGCCCGTGGGTATAGACCGTGCCTCCCCCGGCGCGGAATCGTTGGGATGCTCCGTCACTGTAGACAAGCTCCGCTCCGAGGAGAGCGGAGCGGTAGTCCGCGAAGCACACGCCGAGGAAGGAGTTCTCGGACGAATCGAGACGCTCCGGATCCACGGTTGCTCCGTCCCGCTGCGCGAACGCGACTATTCGGCCACGTGGGCAAAGAGAAACCAGCGGTCCTTCTCGAGCGTCTGCATGATGCCGATCGCCACGTCCTGGCTCGGAAGGTCGACACCATCGAGGCCGTCGATCGCCGCCTGAGTGTCACGGATCACGACGTCGATGTCGGCGATGAGAGCTCGCACGCTGTCGTCCCATCGGGTGAATCCCGCGGCAACTCGTGTCGAGGTCTTGGCGGCGACCGTGCCGACGCGCGCGTCGATCGGCAACCCCCGCGCGACAATCCGTTCAGCGGCCTGGTCAGCACTGGTCTGGGCGTTGCCGACGATCGCGTCTATCAGTTCGTGAATCGCGATGAAGTTCTCGCCTCGCACGTTCCAGTGCGCCTGCTTGCCGTTGACGGCGAGAGCCTGAAGCCCAAGTACCACCGGCATCAGGAACTGCGATGCCGCGGCCGCGACTGTCGTGGTCATGGGAATCGTCTGAGTCTCGCTCATCCTCATTGGGCTCCGGCTCGGCAGTAACTATTGCGTCAATTATGGTCCTTGGAGTCCAACTCTGTCTAGAGTAGACGTAACCGTCGATCGTCCAGGAGTGCTCGGAAGCAACGTACGGATGCGAGGAGGAGAGGAGCCGATGGAGAGAAGTAGTGGAGGTCGCTCGCACAGAGAGGCGGACGCGCGTCGTGCACTTTCCGCTGAGGGCCTCGCGTGTGCTGACATGACGGACGCGCTCAGACGAGCGCATGGACACCGAGCACATATCACCGGGCTCGTGAGCCCCGTGCCCACACGCCGCCTGTTCGGCCGAGTCATCACGATCTCGTTCTTCCCCACGTACGCCGAGAGACTAGGCCCCGAGGAGTTCAACTTCGGGCGACTGTTCCATCAGGCGGTGCAGGGCGCGACGACCGATCCTGCGCACACTGTCCTCGTGATGGCAAGCAACGGATACACCGAGACTTCGCTTGCTGGAGGAACCAAGCTCTCCCGACTCGCCAACGCCGGCCTTGCAGGGGTGTTGACCGACGGTCGCCTCCGTGACTTCGACGAACTGGCCGAGGAACCGTACGCTGCCTGGTGCTCAGGAGAAGCCGTTGCCTGGGGCGGAGATGAGGTCACGCCGTTCCAAGCGAACGTCCCCATCGTCATAGGAGGAGTCGGCGTGTACCCCGGGCAGTACGTATTCTGCGACTCATCCGGGGCCGTGTTCATTCCCGAAGCCGACATCGACAACGTGCTCGAAACTGCGCACCAGATCCGAAGGGACGACGCTTCCTCCCGCACCGTAATCGCGGGCGAGAATGTCGACGATGCACACGGGACCGAGCGTTGACTCAGCAAGCTCCCGATCGGGCGCCGACGGGCGACGAGTCGGCAAGCTTGGCCACCCTCCTCGAAAGGGTGCCAGAGGGCTGGACACGGGCGATCTACAACGGGCGAACATACGGGCTGGCCCGCACCACCCGCGCAGGGGGGCGAAGCATCACGATCTCCGCCGAAGAGCTCGGTGGCACCGACCTGGTCAGCGCGAACGTGTATCGCACCGCCGCAGCGGAACACTTACGCGCCTGCGAGATGCCCACGGCGAAGGTGCTCGCGTTTCTCCGCGCCTGGATGCCCGCATGACTCATGCCTTGACCGCCGCTCTGCTCGCTGTCATCACCTCGCTCGCGGAGGAACTACGGCCGGGGGCTCTCGAGGGCCTGTCTGTCGCCGACATCACTCTCGGGCGGCCCAAGAGCCGCGACCATGGTGACTGGGCGTCCAACGCCGCCCTCAAGCTCGCCAAGAACCTCGGAGTGAACCCGCGCGAGTTCGCCGTGGAGATTGCGGAACGCCTCGGCGAGGCGCCTGGTATCGCGAGCGTCGAGGTTGCAGGTCCCGGCTTCATCAACATCCGTCTGGATATCGCCGCCGCTGGGGCTGCTGCGAAGATGATCGTCGAGGCCGGCGGTGCGTTCGGGCTGAACGACTCGCAGCGGGGCCGCACGATCAACTTCGAGTTCGTGAGCGCCAACCCGACGGGTCCGTTGCACATCGGGCACACACGGTGGGCGGCGCTCGGCGACTCGATCGCGCGGCTCCTGATCGCGAGCGGCGCGACGGTCACGCGAGAGTTCTACGTCAACGACGCAGGAGCCCAAATGGAGCGGTTCGGCCGTTCGGTTCTGGCGGCGGCGAAAGGCGAGTGCGCGCCCAAGGACGGCTACGCGGGGACGTACATCGACGACCTCGGTCGACGCGTGGTCGAGGCGAAGCCCGGTCTGCTCGATCTCGACCCCGCCGAGCAGCTAACGGTGGCGGGCAACCTGGCGTACGAGTTCCAGCTCGGCGAGATCCAGGCCTCCCTCGCCCACTTCAACGTGCCCTTCGACGTGTGGTTCTCTGAGCGCACGCTGCACGCGCGCGGATCGGACGGACGCCCGAGTCTCGTCGACGAGGCGGTCGACCGCCTGCGCGCGCAGGGTCATGTCTTCGAGGACGAGGGTGCCGTGTGGGTGCGCACGACCGACTTCGGCGACGACAAGGACCGGGTGATCCGCCGCTCGAACGGCGAGTACACGTACTTCGCCTCCGACGCCGCGTATTACCTCAACAAGGGCGACCGCGGCTTCGCGCACAAGATCTACCTGCTCGGCGCCGACCACCACGGCTACGTGCACCGCCTGAAGGCGCTCGCGGGAGCGGCGGGTGACAACCCCGAGAAGGACATCGAGGTGCTCATCGGGCAGCTCGTCTCGATCAACGGTGCGCGGCTGTCCAAGCGTGCGGGCAACATCATCGAGCTCGACGACCTGCGCGACTGGATCGGCACCGACGCGCTGCGATACTCGCTCGCGCGCTACCCCGCCGACTCGCCGCTCACGCTCGACCCGGAGATCCTCCGCAAACGCACGAATGACAACCCGGTCTTCTACGTGCAGTACGCCCACGCGCGCACGCACAACGTCGCGCGCAATGCCGCGGCATCCGGAGTCGATCGCTCCGAGTTCGCACCCGCGCTGCTCGAGCACGAGACGGAGTCGGCGCTGCTCGGTGCCCTGCAGGAGCTCCCCCGCGTCGTCGCGCACGCCGCGGAGGTGCGCGAGCCTCACCGTGTCGCCCGCTACCTCGAAGAACTCGCCGGCCTCTACCACCGTTGGTACGACAACTGCCGTGTCATCCCACTCGGCGACGAGCCCGTCGAGGCCGTCCACCGCACACGACTGTGGCTCAACGACGCCACCGGCCAGGTGCTCCGCAACGGCCTCGGCCTCCTCGGCGTCGACACACCAGAACGAATGTAGTCATGAGCCAGACCGCGCACGGACCACAACCGACCAGATCTTTGTCGCGAGCTGAAGACTGCACGCGGAAGCTCGAACCAGCGAAGTCGTGGCCGCGGACGCATCGGCCCGTCAGCGGCGCGTCATCGGAGGCGTCTTACATAAAAAGGAGAAGCATGAACCCTGCATCAAACGAACCGCCTGAGCTCTTCGCCACCCCCGGTTACGGAGTATGGGCTCGCGAGCATCTTCACTACTCGCAAGCGTTGCGCGTCGGGAACCGGATAGAAACGTCCGGCCAAGGTGGCTGGGACGATGAGTGGTCGCTTCCGGAGTCGCTAGAGGAGGAGATTGTTCGCGCGTTCGAGAACGTGCAGCGAACGCTGGAGACGGCAGGGGCGACTTGGCGTGACGTGGTTCACGTGAACTCGTATCACGTTGCACTCGAACCTGGTGCAATCGGACGCGCACACAACGACGTTATGGTGGCCCAACTTCGTAGGTGGACGGGCGAGCGAGCCCCCATTTGGACGCAGACGGGAGTAACGGCGCTCGGGCTAGTGGGGATGCGAGTCGAAATCCGCGTCACGGCGATCCTCGCCTAAACCATCGATTCGCACCGCGAATCTGGGCGCAGCGACTCAGGCAGCCGACGAGCTCATCGGATGAACACGATAGAGCAGTTTGAATGGGGCTTCTTCGTGTCGTTCACTCGCCGGAAAAGGGAGGCGCCGGCGCTGTGAGCCCACCAGATCGTCCGTGGCTCGCTGTCGTCGGCGCCATGGGTGTGCCTCTCGCCGGGGGCACCAGTAAGGAGCTACCCCGGGGAGATCGGCGATTCGCGATCATTGGTCTCGTACCATCCTCGTCCGGGACGCAGGTAATCACGATCAAGATGGACGACTTGCGCGACTGGATCTGGATGGATGCGCTGCGTTACTCGCTCGCACGATACCCTGCCGACTCGCCGCTGACGCTCGACCCCGAGATCCTGCACAAGCGCACGAATGACAACCCGGTCGTCTACGTGCAGTACGCGTACGCGCGCACGCACAACGTCGCGCGCAACGCTGCGGCATCCGGAGTCGACCGCTCGGAGTTCGCGCCCGAGCAGCTCGACCACGAAACCGAGTCGGCACTCCTCGGCGCGCTGCAGGAGTTCCCGCGCATCGTCGCGCACGCCGCGGAGGTGCGCGAGCCTCACAGCGTCGCCCGCTACCTCGAGGAGCTCGCCGGCCTGTACTACCGTTGGTACGACAACTGCCGCGTCATCCCGCTGGGCGACGAGCCCGTCGAGACGGTGCACCGCACGCGCCTGTGGCTCAACGATGCGACTGGCCGAGTGCTCCGCAACGGCCTGACCCTCCTCGGCGTCGACGCACCGGAACGACTGTAGTCATGAGCCCGACCGGGAGCGCGCAAACACAGCCGACCAGATCTTTGTCGAGAGCTGAAGACTGCACGCGGATTCTCGAACCAGCGAAGTCGTAGCCGCTGACGCACAGGCCCTGTCAGCGGCTGTACGGGCTGTCACTCTTCTGTCTAGAGGCGGCCCTTCAACGTCGATTGCCGATCGTGTGGAGCAGTTTGGAAGGGGGCCCGGTCGGTCGCGACAGCCTCCGATGGGCGGCGCGAACTCTGGGGTCAGCCACGCCTGGGCTTCGCGGGGGTCCGGGTGGGCGTACCTCGCTGGCATCGGGTTTCGTCGGGCAACGGCGGCGAACATGCTCAGAGAGCAGGTACTCCATGCCGCGCGAGGTTCCGCACGCCTACGGCTCCCACGAACTTCCTGTCGCGATCGACCGCGATGGGGCGGTCATCCTCGGTGGCGACTCAGTGAGGGTTCTTCCCCGGCTGGCGCCGTCGATCGCGGATGCGTTGGTGACCGACCCGCCGTACGGGCTCGAGTTCAACGGGCATGCCTGGGACGGAGTATCGGGGTTCGCCGAGTCCCTGCCGGACGTCGATGTGTCGGCGATGAGCGCACCGGAGGTGTTCGAGGCGTGGTGCGCGGCGTGGGCGCGCGGAGCATTGCACGTCTTGAAGCCGGGCGCGCATCTGGCGGCGTTCGGCGGCACGCGTACCTGGCACCGGATGGTGCGCGGGATCGAGAGTGCGGGGTTCGAGGTGCGCGACCAGATTGCGTGGCTGTACTCCTCCGGGATGCCGAAGAGCATGGACATCGCCTATGCGCTGGACAAACGCAACGGGGTGCTGCGGCCGGACCGGGTGGTGCAGGAGTCAGAACGCGAGGGCGTGCTCGGCACGACCAGTCGCGTCGTGCAGCAGGGGGCGCCGGTCAGTGACGATGCCAAGCAGTGGGCTGGGTGGGGCACGGGGCTGCGGCCGTCGTTCGAGCCGATCGTCATTGCCCGCAAGCCGATCCCGGGCACCGTGGTCGACAGTGTCCTGACGCGCGACACCGGGGCGTTGAACATCGACGCGGCACGCTTCGGCGACGGCCGGTGGCCGGCCAACGTGGCGCTAGATGCCGCTCAGGCCGAGACGCTGGATCTGCTGACCGGGTCATGGCGAGGCGCTCCGGCCTCGACCCGGTTCCCGATCTTCCGCTACGAGCACAAGGCGCCGGGATCGGAACGTCCCCGCGCGTTCGGGGTCTCGCACTCGACCGTGAAGCCGCTGTCGTTGATGCGGTGGCTGGTGCGCCTGCTCACCCCGCGCGGCGGTCTCGTGCTGGAGCCGTTCGCAGGCTCGGGCGCGACGGTGGAGGCGGCGCTGGAGGAAGAGATGCGGGTGGTCGCGATCGAGAAGGACGTGAGCTTCGTCCCTCTCATCGCCTCACGCATCGACCGCGTCGCGATGCGACACGGCGAGCCCTGACCCGCGGGCGAGGGCATCTCGAGGCGGGTTGAGAAGAGCGCGGAAGGAAGCGACCATCGAACGCTCCCGAGCGGGCACCTACCTCTCTGGTGTGCGCAAGGCGTGGGCACCAGAGAGGTGGAGGGACCATCATGGCGGAGCTTCCCGACGACGGTGACCGCGGCGAGCTATGGCGCGTGCGGGTACCAGTGGTGTTCGACATCGCCGCGCGCTCGCGGCGGCGGGCTCGCGGGATCGTCGATGAGGCGCTCACTTCGCGGTCTATCGGGGCGCTGTCCGTTCCCGAGGGGCGGGAAGGCATTCGCGGGTGGTCGCATCAGGAAGACTCCTATCCGGGTCTGAACACGTCGGCGTCCGCGCAGCAGACGTTCCTGGCGGACCTGAACACGATCGAGGTACTCCGAACGCTCGTGGAGACCGAGGCGCAGGAGCCAGGCACCCTGCGCGTTCTGACTGCTGCCGAGTTGCAGCAGCTGCGCATCACGCTGGCCGCGGCGGATCGGTACGTGGAGATCCCGAATCCCGAGTACCCCGAGTCGGATCCGCTGTTCGCCGGCCACGCCACCGAGGCGGCACCCGAGCTGCCCGACGGGTTGTACGAGGGTAAGGACATCGGCGGACGGGCGGTCCGCCTTGCAGTGGGGCCATCCCGACTGAACGCGCTCGGGCGCACCGCGGCGACTCTGCCGCTGGGCAACGTGGACTCGCGCACCCTGGCCCAGATCGCCGAGGTGCTGCAGGGCTACGACCGCACCCAGCATCCGTCCGCCAGACTGGAGCAGATCTCGAACCTGGTACGCGCGGCGGGTCACGACGGTCTGGATTCCCGGGAGCTGCTCGCGAACCGGGCGGCGCGCACCCGCCCGCAGGTCGTGGCGGTCGGGGTGATCCTCTGGTCAGACGATTCCGAAGTCGAGCCCTCGATCCTCCTCGGTTCACGCAGCACTGACCTCGCACGCCGCGTCGCAACCCAGCTCTACGAGGAGCTCGCGGACTCCGAGGCCTTCGCCGGTGGCCGCGAGTTCATCGACCAGCACACCCCGATCGAGCAGTGGAACACGCCCCGAGACGTCGACCAGTGGCTCGAGGCCCTCGCCGAGGCGACCCCAATCCCGCGGGCGACCATCACCCAACTACCCGTCACCGATCTGACCGGTCCCGGCGGGCAGTACGAGCGAGACCTGTCCTACGCGCTTGCGCGCCGGGCCGCGCAGCTCGCTGCAAAGGAAGTAGCGCAGCCGCGTCCAGGCGCAGGCCCGGCGCACGAGCTGTGACCTACCTGACCTCCAGAACCAACGGCAGGACGAGGAGCATGCCATGACCGATCCACAGCAGAAGTTCACCATCCCGATCGTCGAAGTCGCCGGGACAACGCGGGAGCAGGCAGCGGGACTGCTGCACCCGCTAGTGACCCGAGCAGACCGCCTGCTCACCGGCGTTGCACCACTGGCTGGTGTCAGCGACGTCTTCTACCCTCTTGAGGATCGCTGGTTCCCCGAGGCTCAGTTGAAGCACATCGACGGGAACAGCCCCGCCGGCCTACAGCTTCGAGACCCCCATGCCTTCGCCGACACCTACGCGGACACTCCGGTGTTCGACATGCTCGCCGAGATCTTCCCCAAAGAGCCGGACCCGGATGGGTTCCGCGACGAAAACGGCGAGCTGGACGAGAACGCCTACGGAGCGGCGTTCGACGAGTTCACCGAGCAGGCGCTGGACATCGCCACCTACCTGCGACGTCCCACAGACCTCCTAGCGCGCGTCGAGCGAGCGGAGCAGGTGCGCGACGGCGCCGCCGCGCACCTCGACCAACACCCGCTGCCGGTAGAGCCGGAACGCAGGGACTACCTGGTCACCATCGCACCGAGCTACGAGGGCGAGATCGAAGACGCGCGCTACGCCTGGGATCGCACGCAGTGGCAGGCCGACTTCAACCGGATCGCACGAGCCCGAGAGCAAGGGCTGCGCCGCCTCCTCGGACACGACATCCCGGACGCGACGTCCGCCTCACGCCCCGAGCGCACAGCGCCGCAGCTCAAGGATCAGCGCGAGCGAGGCGAGCCGCATGATTACCTCGGCATTGAGGCGAACCCGACAGTCTCGACTGAGCGCCGGCCAAGTCGCCCATTCCCGGTCGACACCACCACAGACCCCGCGACCGCGGGCGCGACGCCAGCGCGATCGACCACGCAGAGCATTCCCGCGCACGCACCAGCACCTGCCCGGTCTTCCAGTACGGAACAGCTGTGGACATATCGCGTCCCCGTCGAGTTCGAGGTTGTGACTTTGTCTTTGCCGTGGTGGCTTTTCTGAGTTTCAGAATGGCGGCATTGCCGAGGCCGCAAGGCGGGTCTGTCAATCGAGACCGGGGTTTTATGGTGGTCCGCTAGGTACTGCTAGTGAGAGAGAAGACGTGTCGCGCTCGGAACGAGCGCACTCGAGATTACGTCGAGGAGATGACCGGCGCGGGGCGCGAGAGATGGCTGGTCGTAGAGCCACGCGAGTGCCGCGACCAGGGCGAACAGGTCGGTGCCGTCGATGTCGGCCCGCGCTGTCCCGGCGCTCTGCGCCCGTTCGAGAAGCCGCGCTCCGATGTCGTGTAGCGCCACGCACGAGTCGTGGAGTGCGGAATCGGCGTCTTCGAGTGCCGCTGTAAACAGAGCGGTGACACCTCGGTACTCGTGATTGAGTGCGACGCAGCCGCGGAGCCAGGTTAGGAGTGCGTTCTCGGGTGTGCTCGACGTCTCGAGGACGGACGCTTGGGCCGTGAGCGAGTCGACGTCCGTGCGAAGTAGAGCCTCGATCAGTGCTTCTCTCGTGGGGAAGTGGCGGTAGAGGGTGCCGAGCCCGACGTCGGCTTTGCGCGCGACGTCGCGCAAAGAAGCGTCGGCGCCGTGTGCGGTCACGACCTCGCGTGCTACCGAGAGCAGGCGATCGTAATTCGCCCTGGCGTCGGCTCTCATGATGTCTCCTGGATCGGGGATGATAGTGCTCAGAGTAATTCATGCACCGCCCCACGTGGGCGGCGACGTCAGTACCGGAAGGCGACTTATCGGGTCGCAGCAGCCAGTACGTTGCGAATGGTTTCTCCGTCGGCCGGCTGGCCCTGTTCGTTCGAGTAGGGCCCGTAGGGGGTTCCCCACGCGGGAGTGCCCGTCGCCTGCCGCCAGCTGTCGTCCAGCGATCCTGCGTCGATCACGTCGTAGCCGATGGACTCGATGAACTCGGTCGCCGCCGAGTTCGCCGATCGTGAGTTGCCGGCAACCGGCAGGGATGACCGGTCGGCTGCCCCTACTGGGCGGGCGAGCGAGAGTAGGTGCTTGTAAAAGATGTTGTTGAACGCCTTCACGACCTGTGCTTCGGGGAGATAGCGCTGGAGCAGTTCGCTGGAGGTGACGGACTTTTCGTCGAGGTCGGGAATCTGCCCGTCGCGCTCGGGGCCGTAATTGCAGCTGTCGATGACTGTCTTTCCGGCCAGCTCCGTGGCGGGCAAGTCGGCGAAGGCGCTGACGGGCACACTGATCACGACGATGTCGCCGGCCGCCGCGGCCTCCTGACTCGTTGCCGCCGATGCCTGCGGACCCAGTTCCGCGACCGTGTCCCCAAGGCTTTCCGGACCCCGCGAATTGCTGAGCACGACCTGATACCCGGCGTCGATTGCGAGTCGCGCGACGGTCGCGCCAACGTTTCCACTTCCAATGACTCCCAGGGTCGTCATGCTTTCGCTTTCTCCAGAACCTCGGGGAAGTAGTGGCCGTTATCCAGATCGGCGAGGAGGCCGGGGTGGGTGGGTTCCCAGCCGAGGGTTTCCCGGGTGATGAGGTTGGACGCCGGGTAGGACTGCGTGACCAGGTTGGTGAGGAACCCGAAGTATCCGGGGATCATCAGCGCGTCCAGGGGGATGCTGACGGCCGCGAGGTCGAGGCGCTGACCGATGGCCTCGGCGATCTCGCGAATCGGAATGCCCTGGTCACCGACTGCGTGCCAGTATCTGCCGGCGGGCCCCTTCTCCAGTGCCAGGCGGAACAGCGGGGCGACATCACGGATGTGCACCGCGTTCCAAGGATTTGCTCCGTCCCCGGGGTAGCCGGCGAAGCCGTTCTGCTTCGCCAGCCCGATCAGTGACGGAAGGAACCCCGCAACATCGCTCGTGCCGTGGGCAATGTTGGCAATCCGCACGACGGACGATCGCACGCCTTGATCGGCGAGGTCGATGACGGCGGTTTCCACGACGTTGCGAACCCGGAGGGTGCCCTTGTGCTCGTCGCCGACCAGTAGGGCCGGGTCGTCCTCGGTGGCCACTCGGCCAAGCTGCCCGGACGAGCCGATGCTCCCTGCCACGACTAGCGGCTTTCCGGTTCCGGCGAGTGCTTCACCGTAGGCGAGCATGATCGGCAGTTCCGCGGCGGCCACGGCGTCCATCCCGCCGGTCGGAAGAAGGTCTTGCCGGTGGGCGACATGGATGACACCGTCGGAGGCGGCGGCGGTCTCCTTGAGCCCGCCGAGGTCTTGAAGGTCACCGCGGCGGACGCTCGCGCCGAGCGCAGAAAGCGCTTGTGCGGAAGCGTCCGACCGGGCCAAGCCGGTGACTTCGTGCCCGGCAGCAATGAGTTCGGGAATGATGTACGAACCGGAATGGCCGGTCCCGCCAGTGATGAAGACGCGCATGCTGCTGCTCCTAGGAATGAAACGAAAAGGCGAAGGGGGTGGATTGCATTCAGCCGAGAATGTTGACACGGAGGGCGATATTGAAGCCCGCGCCGTTCTGGGCCAGGCCCATCAGCAGCGGACCGACACCCTCCATCCAGCGAGCCATAGCAAGGCCGCCGACGTCCAATGGGCGAAGCCCGAGACTCTCGATGAACACGGACACGGTGGCCTTGGCCTGAGCGTCGTCTCCGGCGAAGAACACGTCGAATGAGCCCTCCTGGGCCAGGACGTGACCGAAGGCAGTGTTGAACGCCTTTACGATGTGTGCACTCTGCGGGGCGGCCTTGGCGATCTCCTGCGCCCCGGAAGTCCCATCGGGGGTGACCACCCCGGAAGCGTCAGCGTTGAAGGTGTTGGAGATGTCGATGATGACCTTGCCGGCTAGCGCCTCGCCGTACTGGGAGACGACCTCGGCGGCGCTCGTGTAGGGCACGGCCAGGACGACGATGTCGCCAACCGGAACGGCCCCAAATGTCCCGGTCGTGGACCCGCCGCCGACCGCAGTGGCCAGATCCTTGGCCTTCGCCTCGTCACGGCCGATGAACTCGACAGTGTTGCCACCCTTGATCGCGCGTGCTGCCAGCGCGGTGGTCATGCCACCGAGGCCAATGAAACTGATGCTGCTCATAAGACTTGTTCTCACTTACTTCAGGTCGGACGGAACTGCCCAAACGGAGCAGTAGTCCGAATATACGGGGCGGTGCTCCGTTAAGCAAGTGGGCTCCTGAACCGATGTAGCGTATTCGTTCGTGTCCGCTACAAGCGGGCGAGCTTGTCCCAGTCGGCGTGGGTGTGCCGGATCTATGCGGGCACCACCTGACACCGCCACCACACAGCTACAAAACCCCGCCATAACTCAGCTAAAGCCACATTCGAGGTATCCGCGCGGACCGCGGACGAGGCGCGCAGGCTGGTCGATGAAGGACTAACCGGTGACGCTCCCGCGGGGATACCCGCCGCCGTGCAGCAGCGGCAAAGTGTCTTGGAAGACGGCGACGTGTACGGGGTACTCGGCTGGCGCCATCTCGTGGACGGGGAGTCGACCCCGTCACCCAGCTCACGCCTCGAGCGTGGAGCGCTGCTGTCCGATCTGCTGCGCCATCGCGGCCACCAGCTCACCGAGCATGAGGTCAGTGACGACGAGACACAGACGCTACGAGGTGGCCTGCGCCCGGACTCGCCGGGCCGGTGAACCCGGTCAAGCGTCCGGCCACTGGACGGCGCGGCCGGAAGGGAGCAGCTCGGTGACCTCGAGCTCGAGCGCCTGCGCCAGGCGCACCAGCATCTTCAGCGACGGATTGGCCGGGGATCCGGGCTTCCAGAATCCCCGCTCGAGCTGCTGGTAGTGCGTGCGGGTGAGCCCGGCCTGGTGGGCAAGGTTCTCCTGCGTGACGTCCAGTGCGATCCGACGACGCTGGAGTTCGATTCCGAGCGCTTTGGCGTACTCCTCCCAGGACGACGGCACAGTGGAAGAGGGCATCCTCCCACGCTGACGAACCCACCTGTCTTCCGTCAGCCAGAAATATCCGGCATAATTTATCTGGCCTTCGCGCCGGTTGATCTCAACGCAGCCCCGCATCTCATCTCAGAGCCTCGGCGGCTGTGCTCGCGGTGCGCGCGGCTCGTGCCGTGCCCGAGTCATGCATCTCTGTTGCCGAAACGCGCATCTTCGCCCGAAACGCTGGACGGAACTTGACTGTCGGGTTCCGATCGGTAGACGCCGCATCTGTGTACTCGATGCAAGCGACGAGCTGTTTCAGGGTCAGGTTAGCGGCTGCGGGTTTCGGGCTGATGACGCGCACCTGACCATTGCGGTTCGGCGCTCGTCCCCTGAGCCGCGAGAGGAGGCGAACATGATGGGGCCGCTGCAGGAGACCCTGAGCGCGCTGCGCGAGCATCCTCGCTCCGTGCGTGTTGCCGCCTTAATGTACGCGGCAGCCGGCCTCGACGTGTTCCCTTGTGGCCCGGGCGGCAAGCAGCCGCTGACCGAGCGCGGCTACCGTGATGCGACCACCGACACGCGGCGCATCCGCGGCTGGTGGGCATGGCAGCCCGAGGCGAACATCGGCATCGCCACCGGCCACGGACTGGACGTACTCGACGTCGACGTGCACGCCGGCGGAGACGGCTACGGCGCCCTCGAGCGTCTTCACCGTGCGGGCATGGTGCACGGAGCACTCGCCGCAGTGCGCACCCCGTCGGGAGGCACGCATCTGTACTTCCCCTCTGATACCGACCGGCCACAGCAAACATGGTCGCGCGGCACGAGTCACGTCGACTTCCGCGGCACCGGCGGCTACGTCCTCGCCCCGCCCTCGACGGTGATCGATCGCGGCAAACCGGCGGGATACACGATCCTTACGCTCAACGCCGATCCACGCCCCGTCGATGGCGACCGGATCCGCGAGCTCCTCACTCCCATCCGGCCACGAGTCACCACGGCCCGCGCAGGTTCTGCGCGCGCGGAAGCCGAGCGACTCACGCACTGGCTCGGCGGTGCCGTGGAGGGCAACCGCAACGCGAGCCTGTTCTGGGCCGCGTGCCGGCTGGCCGAGCACGGTATCGACGAGCAGGGCATCCACGATCTGCTGGACCCGCCGGCGCTCGCGGTCGGACTCGGGGCACGGGAGATCGAGGCGACCATCCGATCCGCGTGGCGCAGCGCTCAGCTCACCCCGGCGTCTGACGCCGGGGGCCGATCGTCAAGCCCAGTCCGGGGAGCCGTGCGGCGATGAGCACGTCCGCCGCGCCCCGCACCGCCCTGCTGGCGGATGCAGGCATGGCCGAGCCCGGCGCCGGGGTGCCGCGGCTGGTGATCGCCAGCAGCGTCACCGGCACCCTGGTGCTCGCACTCGGCGCGTTCTGGCTGTCCTTCACTACGTTGCAGGATCTGGCGATCATGGCCGGAATCCCCGCCGGGCAGGCGTGGGTGTGGCCGCTGATCGTGGACGGAGTGATCCTCGAAGCGACCATCTCCGTCGTCGCTCTACGCAACCAGGCACCGGCCGCCCGCCGCTACGCCTGGCTGCTGCTGGCCTCCGGTGCCGGAGTGTCCGTGGCGGCGAACATCACGCACGCGATCGTCGCCGCAGACGCGCGCGTGCCGGCCGTGGTCGCTGCGCTGGTTGCCTCGGTGCCCCCGCTGGTGCTGCTGGCCATGACTCACCTGACCGTCGAGCTCACCCGCAACGCGGCCCCTCCTCCCGCTGTCGCCATGCCCACGACGCGACCGGACGAGCGCCTGAAAGCGAAGCCGGCGCGCAAACGCACGCCGATCGCGCGGCCGGAGCGGGCCCGTGGTGACCAGGAGACCCGGGAACAGGCGGCACGGCTCGCGGCCGACGGCGTCTCGCAACGGCAGATCGCGACGCAGCTAGGCGTGCACCCGACCACGATCGGCCGGTGGCTTGCCACACCTGACGAGGACAAGGAAGGAGATTCGCCATGACCGACCCCACACCCTCTGATCCCGCAAGCAGCGGGACCCCGCCCGAGCGAGATCAGCACGATCAGCACGACAGCGAGCGCGTGGACGCCGACGGTGCGCATGTCATCGCCCGCCACTGTGACCCAAGCGTTGCCCGCACGGCGACACCGGCAAGACACACGGAAACCCATGTCGACTGGGTCCGTCCCACCGACATGGCCGCCCGCGCCGGTGCCCGTTTGCTCGAGAAGACCGCGGACCTGAACCAGAACGTCCACGAGCTCATCCGCCAAGCATCCCGCGACGGTGCGGCCCGCATCCGCCGTGCGCTCTCGCACCGCGAGGCGGACCTGACCCCGGATGCGCCGACAAGCCCCGCAGCCCCCGCGCAGGGCAGGCAGGGGGTGAGCCGGTGACCTCTGCCTGCCCGGGCAGCCACCCGACGCCCGGCCCCGCATCCACCTTCTGACCGACTATCCCGTCGCCATAGCACGACGGCACCGCTCACCGCGGTAGCCCTGGAGCGTCGCGGCGCGGCTCAGTGACGTCTGAAACCAGCGCCCTTCCCGGAGCACACGCCGCCGGGAAAAGCACGGCGGGTCATTCGCGGATGCGGGTTCATACCTCGCTTGCACCCAGATCCGTTGAGGGAGTCGCTATGCATGATCCATTCGTCCCGGACGCCGATCAGGCCGGTCCAGACTTCACCACCCCCGAGGGCCTACGTCAGGTCCTCATCGACCTGAACACTCACAATGCGTGGGCGACGAGCTCGGTGGCCGCCGAACTCATGGTCTACGCCGCCGCGAAGTACACCCCGGTCGCCCGCGCCTGGCACCGCGACCCGGCCGACGCCGCCTACGAGGCGTTCATCGCCATGCGGCAGTCCACCACGGTGAAGGCCGACGACCCGTGGGCGGTGGTGACCCGTGCGGTCGCGCTCGGCATCGCCGCCGAGGCGCACGCCGACCGTGCCATGACCAGCCAGGACAAGGCCCGTCGCCCCTCCAAGCGCCCCAGCGAAGAGCCTGTTCGCGCCGGGCACTACGAGGAGTTCTTCTACGACGTTCACCCCCACGCCACCGAGCTCACAGGCGGCGCTGGCCGGGATGATGACGGCTCCGCAGACCCGGTGATCCGCACGGTGTGCGTGTTCCTCGTCGTCGCTGGCTGGCCGGCCCGCCAGGTCGTACAGGCCGTGGACTACATCGCCCACCGCGTCGCATCCCTGTCCTCCGGCGGGTCCGCCGTGGAGATCGTCTCCAAGGACCTCAGCATCGCCGTGCGCTTCGGCTACCGCCGCGAGGAGTGGGCAGAGCTCGTGCGCCTGCTCGTAGGGCTCCCTGCCGGGCGCCGCCGATCCGGCAGGTACGGGCTGCTGGCCCGCGTACTGCTCGGCGACGACGTCGCGGACCTGCTCTCCGACACCGCTCTCGTCGATGTAGCCCGCCGGATGGCGCCCGTACCTGACGTGCGGGAAGGACGGTGAGCGGGTATGGCGCGGGGACACCTGGTCCTTGAGCAGGCGATCGATCAGATCCGCCGCGGGTCGCAGTACCGTCGCGACCCGGACGAGGATCTCGACGAGTTGTGCGGGTCGTTGGAGCGGGTCGGTATCCTCAACCCGCCGGCGATCACCGAGGGCTCCGTGTTGATCACGGGGAACCGGCGCCTGGCGGCGATGGAACGCCTCGGCTGGCGATCCACCCCGGTGTGGGTCGTCCCGGACGTGTCCGACAAGCTCTCCTACGTCCTGGCAATCCGCGACGAGCAGACCTTGCAGAAGGCGCTGAAGCCGCTGGAGCAGGCCGAGCTGTACCAGGAACTCAAGGCCCTGTACGCGGCGGATGCGCAGCGTCGCGACGCCGCCACGAGGTTCGGATCTCCGGACCGTGACGCCCGCGTCGCCGAAGCACGGGTCGGGGGTGCCGAATCGGCACCCCCGACAGGCGGCGGCAAAGCACGCGTGCAAGCGGCCCGGGCGGTCACCGGGCGGGACTCACGGACCATGCTCGAGCAAATCAACGAACTGCGCCGCATCGCCGCGGACGATGCGGAGGACCCGTATGTGCGGCAGGAGGCAGCCGAGGCGCTGATCGAGCTGAACACCGACGGGAAGGTCAACGGCCGCTACCTGGCGGTGAAGACCGCGCAGAACCTCGCCGGGATCCGCCGCATCACCAACGACCCCGACGCCTCGGACACGGTGCGTGCGTCGGCGCAGCAGGAGCTGCAGACCCTTGAGAGGCTGGAGCGGCCCGCCGAGGTCGCGAAGGAGTCCGGGTTGGCTCTAGCCCGCCTCACGCAGCTGCGCGAAGGCGCCGGGACCGCGGAGCGGGTCGGGTGGAAGGATGCCGATCCGCTGCTGCGGGAGAAGCACCAGATCCGTAAGCTCGTCGACCTGCTGCGCCGTGAGCACGGCTGGTGGGACCGGTTTGACCCGACCGACTTCGGCCGCCACGCCGAACCGGACCAATGGGAGCTTGTGGAGACCTACATCACGGCGGCCGCGACGTTCCTGGACGCGGCACGCACGGCGCGGGAGGAGACGGCGGATGCCAACGTCTGAGGATCCGGCGCAGGACGCGGACGAGCTCGGTGAGGCCGCCCGGGGGCTGGCCTATGCTACCCGGCGCATCCCCGTGCCCGAGGACACCTACCGGGTGCTCGGCTCGATGCACTATGCGCTCACGAGCGTGCAGCAGTCGCTTCGGCAGCTGGCAGACTGGCACGAACGGCACAGCCCGTTCGCGGCGACCGATGACGGCGACCGCACGGCGGGGCAGGAGCAGGCGGCCAAGGCGTCGGGCTGGTTGACGATCGCCGCCGCATCGATGGCCCAGGTCGTCCAGCTCGTCATGGCCGCACAGAGTGAGAACGGCCGGATCGCCTGGCAACCCGAGCCCAGCCCGCTTGATCAGGCACTGGCGGAGCGATCCGAGGCCCTGGACGCGGGCGCCCCGCCCCCCGGCCAGGCGCGGGAGGACACCGGACGTCGGCTGGAGTGATCTGCGCGGGGTGCGCACCTGATCAGAGCCATCGACTCAGACAGGAGGCACCCCGTCATGACCGACTCCGCTACCACCGGCCCGGACCGCACCCGCAAGCTCCGGCTGATCATCTCCCTCGCCGCCGGCGGCGTCATCCTCGCCGTCCTGACCGGCATCGGCATATATGGGCTCGTCACCGGCCCGCCCACGCCGCGCCCGGGACCCGCCGACCCCACAGGACCCGCGACGCCGGGCACGGTGGCGCCGACGGCGCCGACGCCCGGGGCGACGGAGCTTCCGCCCCTGCCCGAGACGAGGAACCCGGAACGGTTCGCCGAGGCGGTCACGGATGCCCTGTTCGTCTGGGACACCTTCACCACGTTCGCCCCGGATGACCATCGGGCGGTGCTGCTGGCGGCCGCGGACCCGTCCGGGGCCGAAACGCCCGGGCTGATCAGCGACCTGTCGAACTACCTGCCGTCGGACGCGACATGGCGGGACCTGCAGGAGTACCGCACGGCGCAGTGGATCGACATCGACCGCCTCTACGTCCCGGGCCAGTGGCACGAGGCGGTCGCCGCCGCCGACGGGCAGCTCGCCGAGGGACTCATCGCGTACACGGTCGAGGGCACCCGGCACCGGGACGGCGTCTGGTTCGACGAGCAGGTCACCTCGGAGCATCCGGTGGCGTTCACGATGTTCCTGTCCTGTCCGCCGGCCACCGACCGGTGCGTGCTGCTGCGCCTGTCGCAGCTGGATAACCCGCTGCGCTGAGACAGGAGCGGCGTGATGAAGAAGGCCTTGCTGCTTCTGCTGGTGGGGGTGCTGTTCGCGCCGATGCTGTCGCTGATCGGCGTCGGGGTGCTGGTGAACCCGGCGGTGACGAACCAGGCGATGTGCATCGCCAGCGGCGTTGTCCTTGGCCCGGTCCCGGATTCGCTGGAGGTCACCACGCGTGACGGGACGAGGTTCACTCTGAACCGGCAGCAGCTCACACACGCGGCCACGATCACCGAGACCGGCGCCCGCACGCCCGGGGTGGGACGGAACGGGATCCTCATCGCGCTGATGGCGGCCCTGACCGAGTCCACCCTCCGGCAGCTGGCGAACACCGGCGCCTACCCCGCGTCGGGCGACTTCCCCAACGACGGCAATGGGTCAGATCATGACTCGCTCGGGCTGTTCCAGATGCGGCCGGCCGCGGGGTGGGGCACGGTCGCCGAGCTGATGGATACCGGCTACCAGGCGCGGGCGTTCTACGGCGGCCCGGATAGTCCGAACTACCCGTCGCCGCGAGGTCTGCTGGACATCCCCGGGTGGCAGCAGATGGACAAGGGCGAAGCCGCGCAAGCGGTCGAGGTCTCCGCCTACCCGGACCGGTATCAGAACTACGAGCCCGTCGCCCGGGCCATCCTGCAAGCCCTTACCGCGGGAGGCGGCAGCGGCGGGTCCGGTGTGCCGGGCGATGCGGACATCCCGGAGACCACGGGCCTGGTGTTCCCGCTGCCCAACGGCACCTACACGCACACGTCCGACTTCGGATGGCGCAGCGACCCGTTCACCGGCGAGCGGAGCTTCCACGCAGGCACCGACTGGGCGGCCCCCGACGGCACCCCGATCTTCGCGCTCGCCGACGGCGTCGTCACCTACGCCGGGATGGTCGGGGGCACCTCCGGGCAGATCACCATCGAGCACACCATCGACGGCGAACGCGTCGCAAGCGTCTACCTCCACATGTGGTCGCACGGCATCCACGTCCAGACCGGCGACCGGGTGATCGCCGGGCAGCACATCGGCGACGTCGGATCCAGCGGCCGCTCCACCGGCCCGCACCTGCACTTCCAGCTCCACCCCGGCGGCGCCGGCGCTGCGGCCGTCGATGCGATCCCGTGGCTGGCCGACCACGGCGTCGAAGGCCTCGACGCTCCAACCAGCGGCGGCCCGGGCTGCGCCTTCTAGGACTGACCGCTCGGGCCACGTGCGCACCTGTGCGGTGAGAAGCCTGTTGTGACGGAGAGGAAACCGCTGTGGATGTGTACCCGGACTTCGACGCCGTCGGTGGCCGCTCGACCCTGATCGGCATCGTCGGTGCCCTGCTGACGGTCACTCTGATCGTCGCGGTGCTGATGCTGATCATCTGCGCCATCGTGTGGGCCGTGTCGTCCTCGACCGGCAACATCACCGCTGCCACCCGCGGCCGCGTGGGCGTGTTCGTCTCCGTCGGTGCTGCCGCGCTCGCCGGCGCTGGGGTGGCGTGGTTGAACTTCCTGCTGCGCGTGGGAACGACCCTCTGAGGCGGCCATGGCCGACTCGCAGCTCCAGCCGACGAGCCACCAACTCGTCCAGCTCCTCGAGGAGGAGCACCGCCCGGGCGGGGCGTGGATCTACCACGCCGACCCGGACTGGTCACCCAGTGCCGCGATTGTGTTCCCCGGGCGCATCCTGCTGCGGATCACCGCCGCTGCCAGCGATGCCGGATACGTCTGGGGTGTGGAGGAATGGGACGGGCGAGACCAGACATATCGGCCCGTCCGTGATGGCAGCGGGTCTGCAGCCGGCCCGGCGGAGATGATTGGTATCGCTGCGTCGTTCATCGACGAGGAGAACATCGGTGAACCGCTGCCGTTGACCACGTACCCGCTGGCCGAAGAGCTGGCCGGACGCATCACCGCCGGGTACCCTGACGCGCGTTGGCGGTACTACGTCAACAGCGCCTACGGGAACGTGCTCGAGTACCCCGAGCGGCGACGGCTGACGTTCTGGGACGAAGCCAACTTCATGGGCTCCATCGACGGCTACACCTGGGCGATGGAGATCTGGTCGGCCCGTCAGCAGAACTGGGTGGAGGTCGAACCGTTTAGCGAAGTCCTCTCGATCACCGAGCTGCGCGCCGCCATCAGCACCTTCCACGCCGAGACCGAACGCGACCTCGCCTACGAACGCGCTGGCACCACGAACGGCCCCGCGCCATCCGTGGGCGGGCTCGCCCGCGACGCGGTGAACGCCTCGCACCTGGCGACCCGGCTCACCGAGCAACTCGCCGCACGCGCCGAACACCTCGACCCGTCAGGCGCCACAGACGGCTCACGGCCGGGCACGCAGCGCAGCGCCCCCGCCGCCCGACGGCTCGGCCTCTAGCCGGATACATCTAGGGCGTGTCTCCCAAATGGTGGGGTGGTGTCTGGGAGTGTTGTCGGTGAGTCGTTTCGTGTTGCTGTCGGGTGCCCAGCGGACATCGGTGGGCGCATGACGCGCTTCGTGCCGCTCCCAGACCGGGATCGCCCTGCTAGTGCAGCACGGATGTGGATCAATCCCGAACACATCGTCTCCCTCGTACCCAAGGTGAGCGCTGACGGTACGCGCCACATGCTCCGGGCCGAGATAAAGCTAATGGGTTCGCCCGCCTTCGACGCCCCGAAGGTTCCGGGCAAGTTCTTCTCGGCTTTGCCCGTCAACGGACATCGCCCACATAAGCGTTCCCGGGGCGCTACGCCAGGATTCGGCGAGTGGGCTGTTGTCGACGGTGTCGAATCCCAACTCAGCGTAGAGACGTGAGATGAAGTCGACGGCTTCGGGGTAATCGCTGGAAACAACGAGCGCTTTCCGATCGGCCGCGCCGAACGGCCTTGCGAGCCTGAGGAGCGCGGGGATTGAGTCGGTGGGCTCGCGGGGCGGGATGCGTCCGTGGAACTGGATATGACTGAACGCCTTCACGATCTTGGCTTGAGGAAGCTGCCGCTGTCGCAGTTCTTGGATCGTCGCGCGCCCCGCGTCGACTTCTGGATAGTTCCCGTCTCGCCAGGGCATGTAATTGTTGTTGTCGATCACAATCTTCCCGGCGAGTTCTTTCGCAGGCAGCACATGATGGGGCGCGTAGGGGAAGGCCAGGAATGCCACGTCCGCTGCGCGTGCTGCCTCCGCGGCCGTGGCGCCGTGAGCGTGTGACCCGAGATCCTCGACCAGAGCGCGTAGCGTGTGGGGGCCGCGGGAGTTGGCGATCACAACGTCGTAGCCCGCCCCGATCACGGCACGCGCGAACACCGTTCCGGCTTGCCCAGCTCCGAGGACACCGATTGTGGTCACCACGGAAGCTCACCTGTCTCATCGCGGAGCGTGCCGGTGGGCCCGTCGAGGCCGAGAGTCGCCAGCTGAACGACGGCGCGGGCGCTGTCGCTGACAGGGCGTCCGCCCTCGTAGCCGGCGGTCATTTCGGTGGCGGTGTAGCCGGGTTCGATTGCGTTGATGCGCATCTGCGGGTTGGCTTTCGCGTACTGCACCGTCAACATCGTCGCAGCCGTCTTTGATGCGGCGTAGATGGCGTTAGTGAGGTGGTACTCGGGGCGGTCGGGATTTGTGACCGCCCAGAACGATCCGGCGCTGCTGGAGACGGTGACCACCGTCGGGGTGGCCGAGTTGCGCAGGAGGGGAAGCGCGGCTTCTGTGACGCGCACCACACCGACCGCGTTGGTGTCAAACCCGCGGAGCGCCAGCGGCCCATCCACGGGGTCGAATTCCTGGATGCCGGCGTTGTTGATCAGGATGTCCAGATGCGCTTCCGTGTCGGCGATCCGACCCAGCGCCTGCGCGACTGAATCGTCATTGGTGACATCCAGCTGAGCGAAGCGCGCACCGATGGCCGAAGCGGCTGCGTTCCCACGAGTACGGTCTCGCGCTCCGAGATAGACGACGTGACCCAACTCAACAAGCTGACGTGCCGTCTCGAAGCCAATACCTTTGTTCGCCCCGGTGACAAGCGCAACACCCATGAAGATCTCCTTGAAATACAGACGTCGAAACAGACGTTGGTAAGTGTATGAGCAGTGCAGTCGACCAGCCAGGACCGGGATCAACCGGGGTACTGTCGGACCCCCCTCACAGGGACACCGGCCGTGCATCCGGTTCGGACATGGCGAGAGAGCTGGCAAACCCGCTCGGCACCTACCTGCGGGTCCGCCGTGATCTGGTCACCCCCGAGCAGGCCGGTCTGCTTGTGACAGGCAACCGCCGCGTGCCGGGACTGCGCCGCGAGGAACTCGCCATGATCGCCGGGATTAGCGCGGACTACTACCTCAGACTCGAACGAGGGAAGGACCGCACCCCCTCACCCCACGTCCTCGAAGCTCTCGCTCGCGCACTCCAACTCGACCACGATCACTTCGAACACCTGAAGGCGCTGGCCTCGGAACCGTCCCGTGTCGCCACGTCCTCGCCGCAGCACGAGATCCCGCAAACCGCACGGGAACTGATCGACGCGCTCGGTCATCCGGCGTTCATCGAAGACGCCTACTTCGACGTGCTCGCCGCGAACGAGGCGGCCCTGGAGCTCAATCCGCGCCTGCAGCCGGGGCGTAACCAGATCCGCGACCTGTACCTGGACAAGGATGAACAGGCGCTGCACCCCGACTGGGACGGCGTGGCAGCGTGCCTGACGGCAAGTCTTCGACATGCGATGGGAAATGCCACCGACGACCCACGGTTCCATCAGCTGACCGGAGAACTGTCCCGGTCGAGCATCCGGTTTCAGCAGATCTGGGCACGACATGACGTTCGTGCGCAGCGAGGCGCCGTGGTTCGGCTCAAACATCCTCGACTCGGTGAACAGACCTTCAACCGCGAGCAGTTGCAACTCAACGGAACAGACCGGCTGAGCCTCGTGATCTATTATCCCCGAACACCAGGTGAGGGCACTGTTACGCCGTCGATGAATGCCTAGTCATCACTCGCGTTGCCGCATGGGCGGTACCTCGCTATGCCTGCCTGGTGAGCGTGAGACTGTCGTTCCACAACTCTCTGATTCGGGCGACGTCGTAGGAGTCGTCCGAGGAGGGAATCTCAGTGGTCTGCTCGAACGAAGTACTTGCCGCTGATGCCGCCGAAGCTGGGGTCGGTGACGAGGCGTGCGAGCGCGGTACCGGATTCTCTGGGGGTGTGGACGTTGGATCCGAGGGTGCGGCGCAATAGCGGGATAATGCGGGGCATCACGTGCTTCGCGGCGAACCGCAATGGTGCGGCGGCGTTACGGGTCATATCGACGAAGGTCCATCAGCTCGTCGACGGCCACGGGCTCCCGCTCGTCACGGCGATCACGCCCGGACAAGCGGGAGACTCGCCCATGCTCCTGCCTCTGCTTCACGAGCTCCGAGTTGCCCGCTCCGTCGGACGGTCCAGAACCCGCCCCGAGAAGCTTCGCGGCGACAAGGCCCTCTCCTCCCGCGCGATCCGGTCTCACCTGCGATCACGAGATATCGAGTCCGTGATCCCCGAACCCCGCGACCAGCAAGGCCACCGCACCCGCCGCGGATCCCGCGGCGGACGCCCCGTCACCTACGACCCAGCCGACTACAAGAACCGGAACGTCATCGAGCGCGGCTTCTGCCGACTCAAGCAGTGGCGAGGTCTGGCTACCCGGTACGACGAACTCGCCATCGTCTACCGAGCCGCCGTCGTCCTCAACGCCGTCATCGCCTGGTTACGCCATTTAGGAGACACGCCCTAGCCGCAGGGGTGGGTCCGCACCTGTCGCAGTGAGCCCCGCACCGGGCCGGGCTCGCTGTCCGTGAAGGAGCCCCGCATGACCCTCATCCTCGACACCCTCGCCCAGGCCGCGAGCGTACTGCCGGCACAGGTCGACATCGATCCGAACGACTCCGGCCTGCCCGGCATCGCCGCTCTGCGCACCATCGTCGGCGCAGTGATGACCGTCGGACTCATCCTGTCCGTGCTCGCCCTGATCATCTCCGCCGTGGTCTGGGGCTTCGGCGCCAACAGCTCCAACCCCCACCTCGCCTCCCGGGGCAAGCTCGGCGTGCTGATCTCCTGCGGCGCCGCGATCATCACCGGTGCTGCGGTCACGCTGATCAACTTCTTCTGGAACGTCGGCCAGACCGTCTCCTGACCCGCCCCCACTCACCTACGAGAGGAGGGGAACGGCATGGACGGCATCTGTGACGTCCCCATCATCAGCAACGTCTGCGACGTCGCCGGCGAGACCGCCGCGACACTGATCAGCGCCCCATTCGACTGGCTCGCCCAAGCCATCGGACAGGCCGCGTCCTGGATGTTCCAAGGCGTGTGGTGGCTGTTCGACACCACCACCCTGGTCGACCTGACCGACCCAGGCTACATCAGGGTGTACAACGTGATCTTCGGGATCGCGGTGTTCATCATGCTGATCTTCTTCTGCCTGCAGCTGATCACCGGCCTCGTCCGCCGCGACCCCAGCGCGCTGTCCCGCGCCGCCCTCGGGCTTGCCCGCAGCGTGCTCGGCTCGTTCCTGGTGCTCACGCTGACCACGACGCTGCTGGAGATCGTCGATCAGCTCACCATCGGCGTGATCCAAGCCACCGGCACCACGGTGGAAGAGATGGGGGCGAAGATCGGGCTCCTCGTCGCCGGGCTCACCGCGATCAACCTCAGCGCTCCCGGGGCCGGTGCGATCATCACGATCTTCCTGTCGTTCCTCGCCCTGACGGCGGCGGCGATCGTGTGGTTCAGCCTGCTGATCCGCAAGGCGCTTATCCTCGTCGGTGTCGTGCTCGCCCCGATCGCCCTCTCGGGCGGGTCGTGGGACGCCACGCGCGGATGGTTCGGGAAGTGGGCCGGGTTCGTGCTCGCGCTGATCTTCTCCAAGCTCGTCATCGCGGTGGTGTTCCTCGTCGCGATCAACCAGACCAACGCGCCGATCGACTTCGACCTCGCCTCGATCGCCGACCCGGTCGCGGGGATCGTGCTGATGTTCGTCGCCGCGTTCGCGCCGTACATGGTCTACAAGTTCATCGCGTTCGTCGGATTCGATGCCTACCAGGTCATGTCGGCCGAGCAGGAGTCCAAGCAGTCCATGAACCGGCCAGTGCCGCTCCCCGGCAGGCCCGACGGACCCGCCCCGAAGCAGGTCCTCGACGGCGCCGGCGACCAGGGCGGCGGGAGCGGAGGTGGTGGTGGCGGCGGGCCGACGTCCGCTCCCGCGACCGGCAATCCGACGCCCGGTGGCGAGGCGGCCGGCGGCAGTGCGTCTGCGACAGCGGGTGGCGGAGGATCGGCCGCTGCGGGCGGTGGTGCGGCTTCGACCGGCGGGGCAGCCGCAGCTGGCGGCGGTGGCGGAGCAGCCGCGGGTGCGGGCGCTGGGGCTGCCGCGGGGCCCATCGGTATCGCCGCGGTCGCCGGAGCGAAGGTCGCCAAGGGGTCCGCGGAGGCGGGTCCGAAGCTCGGTGGCATGGTCGGGCGCAGCGCCGAAGGCCACGCCAGCGCGGCGCAAGAGGGCCAGACGCCGCCGCCGGCAGGCCAGCAACGGCCCGACCAGCAGCAATCCGCCTCTCCGTCCCAGTCCGCCGCGCCCGCGCAGCAGGCAACGCCACCGGGGACGGGCGGAGCTGGTTCGGCGCCGCCCCCGGCGAACGCGCAGTCGCGGCAGCGACCCGAACAGGGGCGCCAGGCGCAGGCGCCGGCGACGGAGCCGCAGCAGTCGTCGCCACCGGCGCGACACACCTCACCACCACCAGCGGCGCCGCCCCCGACGGATCCGGGCAAGCGGTAACCGCCCTCATCGGACGCGTCGAGAGGAGGTGAACCGCCCGCCCCAGGAGCGGCGGCGCACGGACGGCTCAGTCAGCTGTAGCGACCTGACCGAGCCCCGGAGCGTCGCCGCTTCTGCACGTCCGCGGATGGTACCGAGCGCGTACCTGGCAGACGACCACCCGCACGCGTCGCCTGAAGGAGCGCCATGGCCACCACCGAGTACGAGCTGACCCCGGTGAAGTTCTCCCGGCTCACCACCCGCGGCATCATCCTGGGCCTGTCTCTGCCGCAGGTGATCGCCCTCGCCACCGGCGCGGTCATCTTCATCGCCGCCCTCTACGCCGGCGGCCCCGCCGCGCTCTACACCGCCCCGGCATATCTGACCTTGGCCGCCCTGGCGGTGGTCGGGGTCGGTGGGCGGAAGCTGATCGAATGGGTGCCGATCACCGGGCACTGGGTCTGGCGCAAGGCCGCCCGGCAGACTGTGTACCGGCGCCGGATCGTCAAGCTCCGCCCCGCCGGCACTCTCGCCCTGCCCGGAGACGCGGCGGCGCTGCGTCAGTACGAGGACCCGGAGTCGGGGGCGGTGATGGTGCACGACCCGCACGCGCAGACTCTGACCGCGGTGCTCGAGGTGACCCACCCGGCGTTCGTGCTGATGGATCCGGGTGAGCAGGAGCGGCGCGTACACGGGTGGGGGCGGGTGCTTTCCACGGTGTGCCGCTCGGGCCGGATCGCCCGGGTGCAGGTGCTCGAGCGGACCGTCCCGGACTCCGGATCGGGTCTGTCACGGTGGTGGACCGAGCACGGCCGAGATGACGGTTCCTGGGTCGCGCAGACCTACGCCGAGCTCATCGAACGTGCCGGCCCCGCCGGGGAACGCCACATCACCACCCTGTCGCTCGCTCTTGACATGAAAACGGCCGGCCGGCAGATCCGTTCCGCCGGCGGCAGCATCAAGGGCGCAGGAGAAGTGCTGCGGCAGGAGATGCACACCCTGATCACTGCGCTGCGCGCCGCCGACCTGAAGCCCTCCGACTGGTACACGCCCGGAGACCTCGCGGTGATCCTCCGCACCGCCTACGATCCCCAGGTCGCCGCCACGCTCGACCGGGTCGGTGACATCGGCCGCGACTTGGCCGCTGCCGGACCGGTCGCGGTTGAGGAGACCTGGGGCCGGCTGCGGTCGGACTCCGCCCACCATGCGGTCCTGTGGGTCTCCCAGTGGCCCCGGTCCCAGGTCTACCCGGGGTTCCTCGCGCCGATCCTGCTCTCGAGCGGCATCCGGCGGGCGGTGACGCTGCTGTACGACCCGGTGCGCTCGGACCAGGCCGCGCGCGACATCCGCAAGAAGAAGACCGAGTACGTCTCAGACGCCGCGCAGCGACAGCGGATCGGGCAGATCGAGGACGCTTCGCAGTCCGCGGAGTACCAGGACGTGCTCCAGCAGGAAGCTGACCTCACGGCTGGGCACGGCGTGCTCCGCTACACCGGGCTGATTGCGATCTCCGCGCCGAGCGTTGACGAGCTCGAGGCCGCGGTCGCGGCGATTGAGCAGGCCGCGATCCAAGCCTCCTGCGAAACCAGGCTGTTGGTCGGTCAGCAGACCCAGGCGTTCGTCGCCGCCGCGTTGCCCCTGGGCCGCGGGCTCTGACCCGTACCTCACCACCGCAACCACAGGCAGACGAAGGGAACGGTGCACGCATGGGCACGGATGACACGCGCAGGAAGCTGTACTCGACCGTCCTCGTCGAAAACGGCAAAGGCGACCGCAAAGCACGGCGTCAGTTACAGCGAGCGGCCCGGCAAGTGCTCGCGCAAGACCAGGCGACCACGCGCGCGGACGCCAAGGCCCAGTACGAGGCCGAACGCGCTGACGCCCGCGCCGCGACCTACCTGCCGCGCGGCGGTGAGCTGGGACCGGCGGCGCTGCGATCCCCGCGACGGTTCCGTGTCCCTGCCCACCAGGACACCTCGGCGACGCTGCAGGGCGCGTACCCGTTCCTGGCCGAAGGCGGGCTGGGCGCGGATGGAGTGTTCGTCGGTCAAGACCTCTACAGCTCCGGGTCGTTCGTCTATGACCCGTGGGTGCTCTACCAGCGCGGCATCATCACCGCCCCCAACATCGTCCTCGCCGGAATCGTCGGATCGGGGAAGTCCAGCCTGGCCAAGAGCCTCTATACGCGGTCGATCCCGTTCGGACGCCGTGTCTATGTGCCCGGCGACCCGAAGGGAGAGCACACGGCGATCGCTGAAGCCGTCGGCGGGAAGGCCATCATTCTCGGGCACGGCATGGGCAACCGTCTCAACCCGCTCGACGAGGGGTACCGTCCCGGCGGGCTCACCGACCACGAATGGTCCACCACCGTCGCCGCCCGCCGCCGCGACCTCATCGGCGCCCTCGCGGAGACCGTCCTCGAACGCGCGCTGACGCCGCTGGAACACACCGCCATCGACGTCGCCCTCCGCGCCACCGTCGCGCAGAGCTCGGTGCCGATCCTGCCGATGGTCGTCGACCGCATCCTCACCCCCGACAAATCCGAGGACACCGACGGACGTCTGGCCGAGGACGGACGCTTGGTCGGACACGCGCTCCGGCGCCTGGTCGCCGGGGATCTGCAGGGTCTGTTCGATGGACCCTCCACGGTCCGGTTCGATCCGAAGCTGCCGATGATCTCGCTGGATCTGTCCCGCGTCGTGGAGAACTCGACCCTGATCAGCGTGCTCATGACCTGCTCGTCGGCGTGGATGGAATCCGCGCTCCTGGATCCAAACGGCGGACAGCGTTGGGTCGTCTACGATGAGGCCTGGCGGCTCATGTCGCACCCGTCTCTGCTGCGCCGGATGGACGCCCACTGGCGGCTCGCCCGCCACTACGGCATCGCGAACCTACTCATCTTCCACAAGCTCACCGACCTCGAGAACGTCGGCGACCAAGGCTCCGCCATGCGAGCACTCGCATCCTCGCTACTCGCCAACGCCGAGACCCGGATCATCTACCGCCAGGAATCTGACCAGCTCGGCGTCACCGCACAGGCGCTGGGACTGACCGGCACCGAACGGAAACTCCTGCCCTCCCTGGGCACCGGCCAGGGGCTCTGGCGGATCAAGGAATCCTCCTACGTCGTGCAACATCAGCTACATCCCGCTGAGTTGCAGGCCTTCGACACTCGGTCTCGAATGCTCGATCCCGTCGTCCGCAGACCGTCAGGGGCACCCCTCGGGGATAGTGCGGGGAGCGAGCTGTGATCGGTCGCGGACGCCAGCGCAAGCCGCCGGGGACGGTACCGCCAGTGCTGCCGCAGATCATCGCCGAGGTCATCTCCGACGAGCACATCGTGCTCACCGTCAACGGCAAACGCCTGCCCGCGACACCGACGCGTCGCGACGAGCTAGGACAGGCGATCGCCGAGCTAGTCGCCGGATTCGCCAGCCCGACGCGCGTCGAGGTGCGCGAGCTGGACGGCAGCGTCTACGCTGACATTCTCACCCCCGTCCCTGGCAACCCGGCCGTGCTCGACGAGGTTCCGACGCTGACGCGGCCGGTGCTGGTCGAGTTCACTGCCGAGGGGTTCGTTCCCGGTGAGGATGTCGCGATCGCACTCGTGCTCCGCCACACATCCGCGGCGGGCAACGGCACCGCACGCGCCCTCCTGGACCGCGCCGAGCACGCCGCGGTGACCGGAGAAGTCATGCTCTTCGGTCGGATCTCCGGCACCACGGCAGTTCGCCGCATCGACTGAACGTCCGTCCGCACCTGGTTTCTGAGCTCGTCGAGTGGCGGGGTTCAGGAAGGACGTCACGCTCATGCCTCGCACTGCCGGCCCTCGGCCCGCGAACGACTCGCTCATGAACGTTGCGCTCGGTGGCCTCGTGGCCGTCGTCGCGTTCGGCGGGGTCCTCGGTCTCGCCGGCAGCATCGCCGCGTTCCTCACCGGCCACCCGCAGCCCGCCGCGGGCATCACCGACGGGCTCGGTGTGCTCGCAGCGCCCGCCGACCCAGGTACAGTCCTGGGCACCCCGGGCCTGAACCCCTTCGCCTACTGGGCAGTGGTCGTCCTGCTCCTGGGCGTCCTCGCGACCGCGGCCGTGTTTGTGTTCCGCGCGATCCGCGCAGCCCGATCCACCACCAACCCAAACCATCTCGCCGGGACCGCGAGCGGCCCGGAGATCGCCCGCGTCGCGTCACCGCGAGCGTTGATCAAGCGTGCGAGCACGCTGCGGCCTTCGGTCACCGGCAAGGCCGAGCCGGGCGATGTCGGATACCTGCTCGGGACGAGCAAGGGTGGGCAGGTCTGGGCAACCGTCGAGGACAGCATCCTGCTGGTCGGACCTCCACGGTCGGGGAAGGGTCTGTTCGTCCTGATCAACAGCATCCTCAACGCGCCCGGCGCCGTGATCACGACGTCCACGCGTCCCGACAACCTCACCGCGACCTTACGTGCGCGGGAGCGCAAGGGCCCCGTCGCGGTGTTCGATCCGCAGCAGCTCACCCCGGGCCTGCCTTCCGGGATGCGGTGGTCACCGGTGCGGGGCTGCCAGGACCCGCTCACCGCGATGATCCGCGCCAAAGGTCTGGCCACCGCCACCGGTTTCGGTGGTGTTCAGGATGCGGGTTTCTGGGAGGGCAAGACCACGGCCGCCATCCAAGCCTTGCTGCACGCCGCAGCACTCGATGGGCGTGACGCGCGGACCCTCTACCAGTGGGCGCTGAATCCGACATTGGCTGGGGACGCCGTTCGGATCCTGTCCACCCATCCAGGGGCCGCGGACGGGTGGGCGGACTCGCTCGATGCGATGGTGCAGGCCGACCCCCGGACGCGGGACTCGATCTGGCAGGGTGTCTCCCTTGCCCTCGCGTCGCTGGCGGACCCGCGCGTGCTCGACGCCGTCTCCCCCGCGGCAGGTGAGGAGTTCGATCCGGAGTCGTTCCTGCGTGACGGGGGCACGCTGTACCTGCTCGCCACCGGAGCGGGGGCGGGCGCGTCCGCGGCGCTCGTGGCGGCGTTCATCGAAGACCTCGTCGAAGCCGCGCGCAAGATCGCCGCCCGATCACCGGGGGCACGGATGGACCCGCCGCTGCTGCTGGCGCTGGACGAGATCGGCAACCTGTCGCCGTTGCCGTCGCTTCCCACACTGATGGCAGAGGGCGGAGGCACCGGGATCACCACGTTGCCAGTGCTGCAGTCCCTCGCCCAGGCGCGGGAGAAGTGGGGCGAGAACAACGCCAACGCGATCTGGGACGCCTCCATCGTCAAGATCATCCTCGGCGGCGCCTCGAACTCCCGTGACCTGCAAGACCTCTCCACGCTCATCGGGGACCGGGACGAGACCACCGACAGCGTCACCACCGACGCCTACGGCTCCCACTCGACCCAACGATCCGTCCGGCGCCTCCCGATCCTGCCACCCGATGTCCTGCGCACCCTGCCCTTCGGCACCGGCGTCGTCATGCTCCGCACTGCACGCCCCATCATCACCAACCTGCGTGCATGGCCGCGCCGACGAGACGCCGAACAGCTGCGAAGCGACCGCACCGAGATCGAGCGGATTCTCCGCTTCGGGGCCTGAACAGAGGGTCGCCGTTCATACCTGACCTGTGACCCCGCATGAGCGGGTGAACCGATCACGACCCTGAAGGAGGGTTCATGGCCATTCCCACCCGCGAGGCCCTGTCGGGGTTCATCGCCACCGATCCGCAGCTGACCGAGACCGCAAGCGGCGGGCACAGGCTCTACGCCCGCGTCGGCATCGAGCAGTTCGAACGCGACGAGGACGGCTCGTTCAGGCAGCTGGAAAGCGAGTTCACCAACCTCGTCATGTTCGACAAGGCCGCCGAACGAGCGGCGGAGAAGTTTCAGAAGGGCGACCGCTTCGTCGCTGAGGGCCGAAGCAACGTCCGGGAGTATCAGGGTGAGCAGCGCGAGCAGTTCATCGCCTCCCGCATCGGGCACGACAACAACCTCACCACCTACACCGTCGACCGGAGCCGCCAGGAGCGCACCGGTACGGAGCGTGAGGCGCCGCAGCGCGAAGCCGGGGAACGAGACCCGGCAGCTGTCGCACTCGCCCAGCGCGAGCGGGCCCTCCAGCCCGAGACAGCCGCCGCGAGCGGCGTCGTCCAGGCCGATCGCGCAGCGGTCGCCCGATAGCCGGGTGCCGCCGGCGGCCCCGCAGCCACCCGCCGGCGGCACCCTTCCCGTTTCTGTTTTGCGGATGTGAAGGATCGCTATGCCAGACACGACTGACGCGGAGGCGCCGCTTCCTGACGATTCCGGCGACGAAAAGCGCCGCATCGTCGAGGAGCAGTATGCCCAGCACATCAACGACGTTCTCGGCGAGGTGCCCCGCCCCATCAACTGGCGGAGCTTGCCGCCAGACGATCTGGAGCACGAGCTTCTCGAGCTCAACGCCTGGGTCGACTGGTTGCGGCACGAGTACGGACTGCCCGCCCAGATCATCCCGCCGATGTGGCACCGCCACCCCGAAATGCTCTGGGAACTGTCCGCGCTTCGCCAGCACTGGCTGTTCTGCTACGACCCTCAGGCCAAGGGCAACCAAGCCCTGGCATGGCACCACGACTTCGCCATCGCTCGCGAACGCCTCCGCGACTGGGTGACGATCTCCGGCACCCGGCTTGACCGCGATCGCCCCACCCGCATCACCGTGTGGCCCGGCGGAGAGGCCGAAGGCTGGACGGAGCCCGCGACCAATGAGCGGCCGGTGACCGACCGGTCCGAAGACTTCGCGGCGTTCGTCGTAGAGCAAGTCCGGGCAAGGCAGGAGCAGCAGGATGCGACGATCCGCGAGATCGTGAACGCCGACTGGAGTGAGCGATCGTGAGCGATGACGCCACGACGGCCCTCGTATCGCCCCTGCTGGACAGCCGCGAGGTTGCCGCGTACCTGAAGGTCTCCGAGTCGACCCTGTCTCGCTGGCGCGCCGACAGGAAGGGCCCACCGTATCTGCGGATGGGCAGCATCGCCCGATACCGACTCGACCAGATCGACGCCTGGCTGGAGTCGCTCTCCTCCGATGAGCACAACTGATAGCGTCCCGCCGCCAGTCCCGCCGATCGGCGTGAGAGTCGCGACCGATCTGGAACACCGGCCTTCCGGTATCCGGGCTCGGGCACGATGGACCGATCCGCAGACGAAGCAGCGCATGGTGCGAGCCCTCGTCGTACCCGACGAGGACGCGGCAGAGGCGTTCTTCGAGAGCCTGAACGCATCAGCAGAGATCGGGATCGACAAGCGCATCACGCTCTCCGACTACGTGACCACGATCGGAAAACGGTGGACCCGTGGTCTGGACCCCACCTCGACGGTGGACGGCTACACGGTCGGCCTGCGTCTCCGCGTCATTCCCGCACTCGGGCACCTCCCCATCACATCGATCACCGCGGGCATGATCGACCGAACAATCGACGAATGGGAGAAGGCCCACTCACCATCGACCATCAAGAACACCATCGCCCCGCTCGTCCGGGTGCTCGACGAGGCCGTGCGCGACGATGTCCTGACCAGCAACCCCGCCCGCCACCGCTCCCGGCGCAGCCTGGGGAAGTCTGCCCTCATTCTCAACGAACGAGACACATCGCCCCGGGCGCACGCACTGCCGGATTTGGCCACTCTCATGAAGCTCGCCGAGGCGTGCGGGAAGGTGCACCAGAGCTACTCCGACTTCGTGATGCTCTGCGCCCTGCTGGCATCCCGCGGCTCCGAGGTCGCCGGCCTCCAAGTCGGCGACATCAACTGGAACACGAACATCGCGACCATCCACCGGCAGACCTACCCCGGCACCGGCGGCCTCGTCACCAAACAGACCAAGGGTCGCGAGATCCGCCCCGTGCCCATCCTCCAGGCCCTCGCACCTGCCTTGGAACGCCTCACGGAGGATCGGAAACCGGACGAGCGGCTGCTTCGCGGTCCGCGCGGCGGTGTGCTCACGACGGCAAGTGTCCGAGACGCGACACAATGGGACGAGCTCGTCAACGAGCTCGGGCTGCCGTCGCTGACCAGGCACGGACTACGCCACACCGGTGCGACGTGGATGGCCGACGCCGGCGTCCCGCTGCACGTCCTCCAACGCATCCTCGGCCACAAATCGATCGAGACAACCCGCGGATACCTACACCCCGACAACCGACACCTCGCCTCCGCCGCACAACAGGCAAACGCCTACCTCGCGGGTGAGACCACCGGCCCTCTGGCCGCGACGTCCGCTCCGAGTATCGAGTCACCGCGTCGTCGTCGATAGTGGCAGCACGCATTCCGGGATGGTCCTCTGGTCCCGGCGGTGTCCCGGTGCGCCACAACAGCCCGCTGCGAAGCGGGCTCAACACACGGGATGCGCCGTGGCCAGGGGCTTACACAAACCCGCCGCAGTAAAGACGAAGCCCTGACAAGAAATGTCTTCTCATCAGGGCTTTTCCGTCGGGATGACAGGATTTGAACCTGCGACCCCCTGACCCCCAGTCAGGTGCGCTACCAAGCTGCGCCACATCCCGTTGTTCACTTTTCAGGCTGAAACAGCCGCTAACCCACTTGACCCCCAGGCGTCCAGACGGTGCGATCGAGACCGAAATTCGCGTGATTCCGGACCTCAGATCATGCTGAGCACGTCACGAGATGCATGGTTCGCATGATTTTGGTCCCCAATTGGTCCCCCTCCCCGAAGGCGCGCGGGAGCCTGAAAAGGAGCTTCGTTGGCGCGCAGATGGTCAGAGATCCGGCCGACACGCTCTTCGCTTCGTCAGCGGGCGTGACTTCGATAAGGGGGTTCTTGCCCTTCTCCCCCGCGACGCACCAACAGCCCGCCGACCGATGCTCAGCGACATGCATGAGCGAGACTGATCCCCTGCGGCATCGTCGTGGTCGCCCCGAGGTGTCGGCGGTGGAGGAGATAATTTGGCTGTGATCAAACGTCCACCGGATCTCATGGCGCAAATCGAGCGTGACCTTCTCGATGAGAAACCGCTCGACACTCTGCTCCGCAAACTCATCCTGCTCGGCGGAAGCGCAGGCTCACCCGAGCTTCGCAACTGGGCGTCGGTAGAGCTCCGCGGCTACGGGCGGGACGCGGAGCTGCCCCTGTACCGAACTGTGTCCGCTCCGCTGCAAATCGACGGCACCGTTCCAGGCGGGATCGTGCGCCACGAGACAATCGGCGCGATGGACATTCCCGACTTCGCTCGCGACGAAATCAACGAGCAAGTTCCACTTCGAATGGGCGTGAGCGAGATCCACAGCATGGTGGATCAGCACCGAACCGACAGAATGGTCAAGCTCCAGCCACCGGGTGCTCCCGACCTCGTCACCTATATGAACGGCACCCGGGAGATGAACGGCCACATCACTGCGCTCTACTGGAGCGTCAGCACTATCGCGCTCGCAGGCGTGCTCGACCAGATTCGCACTCGCTTAGCCGAACTCATCGCCGAGCTGCGCTCCGCAACCCCACAGGGCCAGAACCTACCAACCCCAACGCAGGCAGCCAACGCCGTGAACTTCGTCATCAACGGGCGCGGGAACCGCGTGAGCATCGCACAGGCCGCGGACGGCAGCACGATCACTGCTGCCCCCGAAGAAGCGAAGCCGCGCTTCTGGACGCGAGCAAAGCTCGTCGGTGCAGCGGCCGTTGGACTCGCCACGATCGCAGGAACGGTCATCGCGGCACTCCAACTGCCGATCTGGTGAGGTAATCGAGAGGAAGCCATGACCACGCATACACCCCGAACAGTCACGTCCGTGCTGGCGGAAGTGGGAACCGACAGCGTCACCATTACGTGGGGGCTCGGAGAGCCAGTCGATGTCGGCGATGTCGAGTTCTTCGGCTATGGCATCTATTACTACGACCCGACCGGCAACGGCGGAAAACGACTCGGCGTTCGCTTCGGCGACGCGATCACGGCGTGGGTCTTCGACAACGCCAGTGCCACCCAGGCTAACTACGAGGCCTCGTCCGTCACGGCCACGAAGGACGCCGTGACGGTGCACTTCCACGACGCAAGTCTGGGCCTGGACGCGGTGGTGTCAACGTCGGCTGAATTCTGACCCCTTTTCGTCGTCTGAATTTTGACCCCTCGGGGTTGTTGTTATCGGTCGCCGCCGCTGGCTGCGGTCGGGGTCTTGAGGAGCTCGCGTCGGGCGCGTGTCCGGTAGGAGTCGCCGGCGAGGGTGAGGACCTCGGCGTGGTGGACGAGGCGGTCGATCATCGCGGAGGCGACGATGTCGTCGGCGAAGATCTCGCCCCATCGGCCGAAGGGCATGTTGCTGGTGACGAGGATCGAGCCTTGCTCGTAGCGGGCCGCGATGAGCTGGAAGAACAAGTTCGCGGTGTCCGCGTCGAACGGGAGGTAGCCGACCTCGTCGATGATCAGCAGCCGGTAGCGGCGGAGGCGTTTCAGTTCGTGCTCAAGGCGACCGCTCTGGTGCGCGGTCTGCAGCCGGGAGGCCCAGCCGGTAGCGGTGTCGAACGCCGTCGGGTAGCCGGCGTGGCAGGCCTTGATCCCGAGTCCGATGCCTAGATGGGTCTTGCCGACGCCGGGTGGGCCGAGCAGGATCACGTTCTCGGCTTTCGCGATCCAGGTCGTCGTGGCCAGGTGCGCCAACACGTCTCGGCGTAGCGAGGGCTGGTGGTCGACGTTGAAGTCCTCGAGGGTCTTCACGGCGGGGAAGTGGGCTCCGGCGATGCGGAGGCTGGTGCCGTTGGCTTCCCGGTCCGCGACCTGCCGTTGCAGCACCGCCGCGAGGTAGTCCTCGTGCGACCATCCCTCGTCCCGGGCGGTGACCGCGAGCTGCTCCCAGACCCGCCCGATCGTCGGCGCCTTGAGCGCGCGGGCGAGATAGCCGAGCGTCGCGGCGGTGTCAGTGGTGGCGCCCATCACAGCACCTCCCCGGTGATCGGGTCGAACCGGATCCCGAACAGATCGTCATAGACGCCCGGGTCGCGGAACATCACCCGTCGCTCCGGCGACGCCAGCTCCGCCCTGGCCCGGTCTCGTTTCGCAGCCGAGTACTGCGACCGCAGTCCCTTCGCGATGACCACATGGGCGGGGTCGGTGACGACCCCGCCGGTCGCCCAGGACCGTTCGTGGTCGGCGACCGCGGTCCCGTCGCAGACCACGATCACTCGCGTCAGCGTCGCGGTGACATCGACCAGCCGGCCGATCATGCGGGGGTCGACGGAGTAGTCGTTCCCGTCGACGCGGACGTAGTAGTCGCGGCCCAGCCGGACCCGCGCCTGCAGGCCCGTGGTCGGCGGATGCGGCGGTAATGCCGTCATCGCCGCGAGGTCCCTGTCGAGCACGTCGATCGGGCGGCCGCCGAGTGAGCGGACCGTCCTCGCGTTCGCGCGCGGCAACCAGTCCTGCAACTGGCTATTGAAATCAGCCGGTGAAACGAACCGACGGCCGGGCAGGAACGACGTCTCGAAGAACCCGTTGTTGCGTTCGGTCATGCCCTTGAACTCCGGATCCGCCGGTGGGGCGAGCACCACCCGAGTTGCGAGGGTCCCCGCGAACGCGGCCGCGAGCTGGGTGACTTTCCCCTTCCCGCCGATCGCGGACTCCCGGTCCCAGACCAGCGTCTTCGACACCGCGCCGACCTGCGCGATCAGCTGCCACATGCCCGCCGTGAGATCGCCGCCCTGGCGGGACGGGAGCATCACAGCGGCCAAGAACTTCGAGAACGTGAGCGTCATCACCAGCACCGGCAACATCGCCGCCTGCCCGAACCCGACCGGGATCCGCGGCTCCGGGAACCACAGATCCATCTGCGCCGCCTGCCCGGGCTGATGCACGATCCGGTCCGCGGGGTCCACACCGGCATACTCGGGGCGGATCTGACGCACCCGATCCTTGAGAATCGTGATGGAGTACTCCCACCCGATCCGCTCCGCGATCACCGTCGCGGGCATCTTCGCGTCCTCCCGCAGCCACTTCCGGATCTCCGGCTCGACCGCGTCGACGAGCGACCCTCGAGGAGCCCGCCGATACGCCGGCGGCTCGTCCGACGCCAACGCCGCACGCACCGTGTTCCTCGCGACGCCGAGCCTACGCACGATCGCTTTGATCGGCATGCCCTCGGCCTTATGCAACCGGCGGATCTCCGCCCAATCTTCCACTGAAATCACCCTCCAAGAGTGTCGGAGGGGTCAACATTCAAACGTCACCTCGGGGTCAGTATTCACCCGTCGTCGACAGGTGGGCACGATCGCGGCCTACGCACACGTCAACGGTCACGATACGCAGGCCGAACTACCTGTCACGCTTCTGCATTGACATGAGCGATCTCCAACTTCCTGGCGGCGAAGAGACGTTCGGTGAACATCTCGTCGAGAACCTCTTCGCAACGTGGATTGATCGCGACCTCGAACAGCGCGCAACCGAGCTCACGCGGGCGCACGTGTACCGCGCGGTGGTTGAGCTCCCGCCATCGGGTGGTGCACCGATCGTCCGAATCAACGAGGAGGTGTCGCTGCAGGCGCGGGCGGTCGCATCGGCGCCCATCAAGAAGGGCGAGCCGGTCACTGCAGAGAACATCAGCAGTCTCGAAGCCTTCTGGCCTGTCGATGTCGACCCGAACAGCGGATGGCTGGCCTACATCATCGTCGGCGAGTCCGCATACATTGCCTTCGACTTGCGCTACAACAAACAGCGCAGTGCCGAGTTGCTCAGCCTTGCTGACGACTACCTCGACGTAGTCGAAGCGGTCCGGGAGTTCGCGCTGCGACCAGCCGTCGACAATCTCCTCTCCGCGGCGGAACTCACCGTTCAGGCGCAGATGCTCGCGCAGTCGCAGGAGACGAAGTTCCACAACGTGCGAGATCGGTGGCTGCGTGAGAACGAACGGCTTGGCAATGCGCCGGAAGGCTTCTTCGCCACGCTCCAGCGGCTCCGGCGAGAACGAGGGGCCGCGAGGTACGGCGACGGCGTCTTAGGAGTAACAGCCGACGAGGTGCCAGCCTTGATTGCGACCGTCCGCTCGATGGTCGAGCACGCAGCCAATCAGATCGGGCTGGTCGCGGCCGACACAAGTTCACTGAGCAGCAGGTCTCCTCAATAATCGTTGGGCGTGAGGAACGAACGCTCGATCGGCTCAGCCCGGCATCTACATCGTGAAGTTGACCGCGAAACGTCCAAACGGCGTCGTCGAGGCCCGAATCCGCGTAGTTCTAGGCCTCAGATAATGCAGAGGATGTCACGAGAAGCATGAATTGCATGTGTTTGGTCCCCCACGTGGGGGTCAGAAGAGACGATCATCAAGAGGATCAAGCAACGTGATCTGCAACTGGTCACGCCCGTCGGGATGCTCAAGCTCGACTCGAAGCGCAAACCCCGTGTCCAAAATGCTCTGGATATCTGAGTGGTCTCTGGCCGAGATCGTCCCCAACAGCTGCACGCCTTGGTAGAGGCCGAACGGAGCGGGATGAGTCTCGCCCTCTATCTCCGCCAGGCGTAGCGGGATAGAGCCTGTAGTAGGCGCAGCCTGAAGGTGGACAGGCACGTTCGCCACGTTGCGATCGAGCAAGTTCTTCAGCAGGCTTCGCCGTCGCTGACGCGTAAAGTCGAGGAGATCAATTACCTCAGAGGTCGATGCGGCAAACTCTTGGCGCCAGCCGGACACGCCTAGTGATGCCAGATGCTCTCTCAACACGTCCAGTTCCGCTACCCGATCGAAGCGACTTGCCACTAGGTTGGCGATCCGTCGTGAACGAATACCTTCGGTCACGAGTGCGAGCGCGACCGGCGTGCTGACTCCGTACCTGATGTACCCACCGAGTTCTGGACAAACGAGTTCGTCACCGCCGGCTGCTTGCAGGTGCGTGTTTACGAGGTCGATGAGCGCTCCAACTGTCCACGACAGATAGTGCTCGAAGTGCTCTGTGGTCGCAGTGACTATCTGTTCAATCCTCCATGCGGGATCGGCGACGGCGCCCAAGTGACTCTTTGCCAGCTGCGGTAGCGAAGCACCTTCGAGCCAGTCGCGCAAGACTTCGGCGGCATCTACATCCAGAGTCGCGCCCTGTACAGACTCGCGAAATCCCCATCGAGGTGCTTCAGGAAGCCGGAGCAACTCTGCGATCGTCGGACGAAGGATTCCCACCGCTTCTAGAGCCGTAGAGACAGAAGTTACGTCTGCGGAGATCAGGGCACGGGCAATCTGCGACGCCCATTCATCAATCTTACGAGCGGAACCGATAGAGCAGCCGATCCGCGACCATCTCTGACGGGCAGCGGAATCGACAGATACATAGGCCTCCCGCGCTCGCCCCGCGAGTCGTGTATATCGCGTTCTAGCTTGGGTGGATTGATTTGCCGCCAGGGTGAACCCCACCACCGTGTCGAGGTCGACCATCTCTGGGCTGGTCAGTTCCCGCTCGGCCGCGGCCAGCATCATCCAGACGAAGCTGATAAAGTCCGCAGCCGCACCGTTGGCTGCGAACACTGCGTCGGCGTCAGCCCTTTGAACACCTTCGAGTTGGGCAACAGCCTGGAGTGCGGAGTCAGTCAGCAGGGAGGACGTGACCTCTAGGTCCTGATCGTCAGGGTTGAGGTCGGCGAAGTCCTGACTGCTCGGCGAGGCCGCCCTTACTAGTACGATCCAGCCCTCAGTCTCGCGTCCTGCACGCCCTGCCCGTCCCATTGCGTTCACGAGCCGGGCACCGCGTAAGCGGGTATCTTCGGGCTGGTCTGGGTATGGAGTGTCGTATAGAACGACGGTCCTGACCGGCAAGTTCACCCCGTCCGTAAGCGTTGAAGTGCAAGTCAGATAGAGGAGATCATCACTTCGCACGGCAGCCTCAAGCGCTTCGAGCA
>Ga0308158_10000194_pt1 | contig 129925 bp, 120 predicted proteins | sample PhyBR2_FD_201038 | JGI IMG/M metagenome (GOLD analysis project Ga0308158, IMG submission 201038) | Phyllosphere microbial communities from UC Gill Tract Community Farm, Albany, California, United States - DLSLB.R2 | ecosystem: Host-associated > Plants > Phyllosphere > Unclassified | place... | reverse complement strand
CCGGCCGGCCGTTTCTTCAGCCTGTGTGGCTGACAAGAAATACTTTGCCGGGCCTGGATCAAGAACCAATCCTGCAAACCCACAACACTTCCTCAGGAAACCCTCAAGAAAACCGCAGCACCCCAAGGCGCTTATCCACAACCCAGACTTCGTAAACGGCGCTGAGCCGTGCCTCGCGCTAGGCTGGTCATCTCGGCTGATGCAAGTGGCCGCAGGAACCACCAAGCGGAGCCATCTTTCCATGTCAGTTGACCTTGCCCTGACTGCCCTTGCGGCGTCCTCCTTTTCCCTTCCTGAGTTGCGCGATGGCCAACTCGCCGGCATGAGCGCACTTGCTGAGGGCCGTGATGTTTTGGCAGTCATGCCGACCGGATACGGAAAATCTGCCACCTACCAGGTAGCGGCACTTCACCTTCACCAACAAACCAAGCGCCCCGCCGTCGTGGTTTCTCCCCTCATTGCCCTGCAGGAGGACCAACTGGAGGGCCTGGCCGGGGACCTGGGTGAGGGTTCCGCCGTCGCCATAAATTCGTCCCGCAGTGACTCTGAAGTGGAGGCCGCCTGGCAAGCGGCCGAATCCGGCCAGGCTGTCTTCCTTTTTCTCGCGCCGGAGCAATTGGCCAGGCAGGAGACAGTGGACCGGATCGCCACGTTGGACATCTCCATGTTCGTGGTGGACGAGGCCCATTGCGTCTCCGCGTGGGGCCATGACTTCCGCCCCGACTACCTGGAGCTGGGCAACGTCCGCGAACGGTTGGGCAATCCGCCGGTGATAGCGCTGACGGCAACAGCTTCCCCGCCGGTCCGCGATGAAATCGTCCAACGGCTTGGCATGCGCGATCCTTTGGTCCTGGTCCGGGGGTTCGATAGGCCCAACATAAGCCTGGACGTCATACGCCACCAGGAGGACAAGGCCAAGCGCAAAGCCGTGGTGGAACAGTTAGTGGAGCTGTCCGCGTCGCAGGGGATGGGGCTTCTGTACGCGGCTACGCGAAAAGACACCGAAAAGTATGCTGCCAAACTGACCGAACGGGGCCTGCGTGCTGAGGCCTATCACGCGGGCAGGACGGACGCGGACCGCGAAAGTACTCACGAGCGCTTCCTTGACGACCAACTTGATGTGGTGGTCGCTACTACTGCTTTTGGCATGGGCATCGACAAGCCCAACGTCAGGTTCGTCGTGCACGCGGACATCCCCGAGTCACTGGACTCGTACTATCAGGAAATCGGCCGGGCGGGCCGTGATGGCAAAGCTGCTGCGGCCATCCTGCATTACCGGGCCGAGGACCTGGGCTTGCGCAAGTTCTTCGGTACCCATTCGCCGGACCCTGATGCCCTCAAAACGATCCTGAAGGTGATCAGGAACGCCGGCGGGCCGGCTCCGAAGAGCGCCCTGGTGGAACTGACGGGATTCCCCGCCCGGCGGGTTACCGGGCTGGTCAACCAGTTGGAGGAGGCCGGCGCGGTGAAAACCGGCAAGCGCGGCACCCGGCTCATTTCCAAGGCAAAACCGGCTACGCTGGTCAACCGCGCTGTGGATCTGGCCGAGTCACGGCAAAGGGTTGACCAGTCCCGGCTGACCATGATGCGGGCTTACGCTGAGACGGATGCCTGCCGCCGCCAGTTCCTGTTGGGCTACTTCGGGGAGGAGCTGCCGGAGCCCTGCGGCAACTGCGATTCCTGCGCTGAGGTCCAACAAGACGCCCCGGGTTCCGGCAACCCCGCGGCCCCGGGCGGCGAGGAACAGTTCCCCCTGCAGTCCACCGTGGTCCATAAGGAGTGGGGGCCTGGTCTGGTGATGCGGCACGAGGACGACGTCATTACTGTCCTGTTCGAACAGGAGGGTTACAAGACCCTGTCCCGTACCGCCGTCGTGGAGCATGAGCTGCTGAAACCGGCCTAGGCGGTGGCGGGAGCCGCGCCGGATCGGCCATTGGTGACCACCACGATCAACCCGGCAAGCAAGGCTGCCGCACTGACCGTGTACAGCACTCCGCCCCACGGGGCGTAATCGCCGCCGGAAATGAAGAACGCATCAGCCAAAGCCATTCCGGCGTGGAAAGACACCAACGAATAGGATGGGGCGCCGAGCCCAAGGATCAGGAGGTCGAGGAGGACAACGGTCCTCAGCCGCCCGAGAGAGCCGACCGCTGAAAGCAGCACCACAACGGCCCCCAGCGCTGTTCCCAAAAAGGCCCATGTCACAACCGTGGGCGCTGAGATTGACTCGTTGGCCCGCGCCAGCCCTTCATGAATTTCGTCCAGGCTGGCACCGGGCACAGCTGCGAGGGGATTCCATACAAGAATCTGGAACGCTCCCACAACTGCGAATGCAGCTATTGCAGCCAGCCCGAACAAACTGGCAATGACACGCGGTGTTCGATTACTTCCCTCGATTGTCCCCATGCTGGCAGCCTAGTGGAGCACTCAGGTGTTCAGTTCCACCATCAGGGCCGGCAGTTCGTCGGCGAGCTCCCGGGCCAGGAATCCGAGGGGACCCAGTTTGCTGGCCAGGCGGTCCGCAGCGGCTGCATGCAGATGGGTACCCCAGCAGGCGGCCTGGGCGTCGCTGGTTCCGCGGGCCCTGAGACCGGCAATCGCACCCGCCAGGACGTCCCCGCTGCCCGAGGTTCCCAACCCTCCGTAGCCTGTGGTGATCTTCCAGAGTCCGGATCCTTGATCCGACATCCCCTGCGGGCCGGCGATGAATCCCTGGCAGCTCACCACGGCATCGAACCGTTGGGCAATGTCCATCACTGCAGCTTCCAGGTCATCGACATCCTTCCCCAACAGGACCCCGGCCTCTGTGGGATTGGGGGTAAGGATCAGGCGCCCACGCCATGGTCCCAGCAGCGACTCAACCTTCCCAAGTGCCCCCAGGGCATAGGCGTCAAGAACGACGGCGGGACCGCCCGCAGCGTCAGCGGGACCGTTGGATTCCTCCCGCTCCAAGAGCGCCCGCAGCATCGTCCCGGCCAGATCCAGATCATCCAGCCCCGGCCCAATCAGCAGGACGTCGGCCCGCTCCAGGTCGGATCCGATACGCTCCAGCCCTTCTCCGGTCAATGACCCGTCGGCTGTTTCGGGAAGACCGGGTGAACCGCACTCCGGCAGGGTTACGCCCACCTGCGCCGCCGCGGATTCGGCCACGGCCAAGGTTATTTTGCCTGCCCCGGCACGCAGCGCCGCCGTCCCGGCGAGTATGGCCGCCCCGGGGGTCGCGCGTGCCCCGCCGATGACCAGGACTGCCCCGCGCGAATACTTGTCCTCGCCAGGGGCCGGCAGTGGCCAGTCCCGCAGAAGGGACGGAGTCACCAAAGTGGGTTCACTGGGGGTGGACACTGGCATCTCCGGCGTGTTCGGTGACTGTGACACCCTGCTCTGTGAGGTGGTCGGCGACGTTGAAGCTCTCCAATTCCCAGGGCCCCGAGCCGGTGGGACGCACATAGCGCGTGATCGAAGCATTCAACACCGACGTCGTCGCAGCGAGGTCCAGGATCTCCTCTTCGGACATGCCTTCCAGGACGTAGCGGACCAAAAGGATGACGGCATCGTGGCAGACCAGCATCACCCGCTGGCCCGAGCCCAAGGTGTTGAGTTCGTCCAGCACCGAGCGCAGCCGGAGGGCAACATCGGCCCAGGACTCACCGCCGGGCGGACGGTAGTACAGCTTGCCCAGCCACAGACGCCGCTCGGCCTCATCCGGGTAGCGGTTTTCCACGCCCCGGCTTGTCAGCCTGTCCAGGATGCCCAATTCCCTGTCCCGGAGACGTTCGTCGGTGAGCACCTTCACTGGCCATCCGGCAGTCTGGACGGCGATTTCCGCCGTCTGCCTGGCACGGGCGTAGGGGGAGGAGACAACAGCGTCCGGCCTCATGTCTTCGGCGATGCGGGCCAGCGCGGTCCCAAGCGCTTTGGCTTGGTCCTGTCCGGTGCCCGAGAGGTTCACGTCGGGGTCCCGGGCCGGGACCGCAATGACCTCCGCCCCTGCCAGCCGCGCCTCGGTGGCCGCCACGTTTCCTTCGCTCTCACCATGCCGGACCAGCAATAATTCCACGGCACCGGCCTCCTGCACGGCGTCCGTCAGACCGTCCTCGTTCACAAAAGCCACCCCTCCGCGTGCGTTGCCGAATGCAGAACACTACCCACTGCGTACCCACCGGTCCAGAGAATAAACACGCGACGACGGATCGGGAACCTCTGTTGCCCGGACCCCCGGTGAAGTATGTTGCTCGCATGAAGGACACATACCAGGTCATTGTGGTCGGTGGCGGATTTGCAGGCGTTGCAGCAGCCAGGGAACTCGGCCGCAAGGGTGTACAGGTCTTGCTCATCGACTCGAACAACTACCACCAGTTCCAGCCCCTCCTCTACCAGCTTGCTACGTCCCAAATCGGGGTGTCGGCCATTGCCCGGCCACTCCGTTCGGTGTTTCGCCGCCTCAAAACGGTCAAGGTCCTCACCGCCAAAGTGGAATCCGTGGACGCATCGCAACGCACAGTGACGACGTCCGACGGGCAGACCCTGCGGGCGGACATCCTGGTCCTTGCCGTGGGGGCCGTCCCGAACTTTTTCAACACTCCGGGCGCGGAGGAACTGGCCTTCCCCCTGTACTCCGTCACAGACGCAACAAGACTTGGCGGCGGGCTCACCCGGTTGCTGGACCAGGCTGACGGGAATCCCGACAGCTTCGTGGATGTGGTGGTGGTCGGCGGCGGTCCCACAGGTGTAGAGACAGCCGGAGCGATGGCTGAAAACGTCAAATACGTGGTGCGGAAGTACTTCTCGCCCGAGCTGGCTGCCCGCTGCCGGGTACACCTGGTGGACATGGTTCCCAGCGTGCTGAACATGTTTTCGTCCAAGTCCCAGAAGTACGCCACTGAGCATTTGAAGAAGGTGGGCGTTCAACTTCACATGGGCGTGGGTGTCACTGAGGTCCGGCCTGACGGTGTGACGTTGGCGGACGGGAGCTCCGTCCCGGGGCAGATCGTCGTTTGGGCCGGCGGCCTGAAAGCGGGCGGCATTATCGCCGGATCGGGGCTGGCCCAGGGGAGGGGTGGACGTGTCGATGTCCACCCGGACCTGACAGCGCCGGACGTGGATGGCGTTTACGTCATTGGGGATGCTGCCAACATCACGGACTCAACGGGAGCCAAATTGCCGCAGCTGGGCTCGGTAGCCCAGCAGGCGGGTAAATGGGCGGCCAAGAACATCCTTGCTGACCTTGGCGGCGGCAGCCGAACGCCTTTCCGGTACGTCGACAAGGGCTACATGGCGATGGTGGGACGCGGTGCGGCAGTGGCGGAACTTGGTCGCAAGCGCATCCAGCTTCAGGGCCTCTTTGCGTTTTTGTCCTGGCTGCTGGTGCACTTAGCCCTGTTGTCAGGGCTCCAGCAAAAGATCCGGGCACTGTTTTCCTGGCTCAACGGCTATCTCCTGCACAGTCCCGCCCAAGTGGTGGTCAGCGGACCCTTGGACAAGGAACCTCCCGGGCAGGGGCCGCCTGTGCCGGCACCGTCAAAGGAATCTTGAGGGGGCCTGTTTCTTGTAGTTGCGGTGGGACAACACCGCGTGAACCCCAAGAAGTGTGCCGGCCACGCCAAACAGGGGTACGTGCAGAGGTATCGCCATCAGGACCAGCAGTACTCCCAAAGCGGCGGCCATGACGTCACGGAGGCGCGGGTGGATGGGGCCGCGCACGGGGACACCGGATTCCAGTTGCCGGGCGAGGTGGGGATCCTGGATGAAGAGCTCCCGCTCGAGCTGCTGCAGAACCCGGCGCTCGCGTTCTGAAAGCGGCATAGTGGTCCTCCTCGGCGCTATGTTTTCCAAATTAGCTAAGCATGCTGATTATTAAGATCGCAAGCATCAATTTGCCGGCAATGAGCGCCCGTGGGGATCTGCTGGGAAGATAGCAGGAGGAATTCGAACAAGGAGCAGCATGACACTCAAAGAACGCCTGAAGGCAGACGTCGTCGACCACATGAAGGCCGGCAACAAAGTTGCCCTGACCACGGTTCGCAATGTCCTGGGTGAAATCACCACCCGTGAAAAGTCAGGCAAGACGCCAGTGGAGCTCGACGACGCCCAGGTCACCTCGCTGCTGCAGAAGGAAGCCGCCAAGCGCCGGGACACGGCGAAGATCTACACCGAGGCGGGGGAAGCTGACCGCGCAGCGGCCGAAGTTGCCGAGGCGGAGATCATCGAGGCCTACCTCCCCAAAGCGCTCACCCGCGAAGAGGTTGAGGCCATCGTGGAGGAAACCATTGATGCCTTGAAAGCTGAAGGCCAGGAACTCTCAATGCGTTCCATCGGTGCCGTCATGAAGCCTGTTACCGCGAAGGTCGCAGGACGCTTCGATGGCAAGACCGTCAGCGAGATCGTGCGCGCCCGCTTGGCCTGACCGCCACCGGGTCAGTTGACCCCAAGCAGCCACCGCAGAGTGTCAGCGTTGCGCACGGCGTTACCACCGCCGTCGTTGTTGAAGTAGACATACACGTCCTTGCCGACGCCGCTCCACTCGCGGATCCTGTCTGCCCACCACCTCAAATCGTCGTCCGAATAGGAGCCGCCGTAGAGGTGCTGGTGGTCCGGGCCGTGCATGCGGATGTAGACGAACGGAGCCGTGGCCCGGAGGATGCAGGGCAGATTGGCGCCGCTCATGATGCAGTAGGCGGTCTGGTGGCGTTCCAGCAGCGCGTACACGTCCGGATGGTCCCAGCTGTCGTGCCGGAACTCGACGGCGACGCGGATCCAGTGCGGCAGGGCGGCCAGGAAGTAGTCGAGCCGGGCATCATCACGGGCAAAATCAGGTGGCAACTGCGCCAACAGAACCGCCCTTTTGTCGCCGAGCTCGTGCCAGCAGCGCACGATTCTTTCCACCCATACCTCGGGGCTGTAGAGCTTCTTGGCATGGGTAAGGCCACGCGGCGCTTTGACCGACATCGCGAAGCCTTCCGGCAGGCGGTTCCGCCAACCCGCGAAGGTAGTGTCCCGGGGCCAGCGGTAGAAACTCGCGTTGAGTTCCACGGTGGTGAACCGCGCAGTGTAGTGGACCAGCCGCTTGGAGGCGGGCAGTCCCGGGGGATAGAGCACGCTTTCCCAGTGATCGTAGCTCCAGCCCGATGTGCCGATGTGGATGCCCATGGTGAGGATGTACCCCTGTGGGTGGTTTCTTAACGCACGGTTCCGTTGCCAGCGGTCCTCGCCATCAGCGCGCGGAGGTCATCGGCAACATTAGCTACTTCCCGCTGGCGTGCTCTGCGGGGCTGCTCGTCAGAACTTCGGGAAGCGTCAGCAAATGCACCTGGCAGTCCTCTCACGGAGTGGGTGCCCCGCGCAATCGGAAGGGCTGGATCGATGGCGTAGGAGTCCGGCCGGCCGAGGAAGCCGACATCGTAATTGCTCCTAGCCCCACAGCGCCTTTTTCAGCAATGCCCGCAGCTGCGTGTTCTCGTCCTCGCTGAGCGCTGCCAGCTGTGTCTGCTCGCACACCTCAAGCGCAGCCCGGGCCTTGTTGTGGATCCGGCGGCCCTCCGCAGTGGAAACGATGATCTTGGCCCGCCGGTCCTGCTTGCCTTGCGCCCGCTTGACCAGGCCGCGGTGTTCAAGGTCGTCAACCAGACTGACCACTTGGCTGGGGTCCAGGCTGAGGAAATCGGCGAGCTCGCGCTGCGTAGGTTCCAGGCCGCTGCAGGCAAGTGTCAGCACGGAGAAGGACCGCTCACGAAGCCCGTAATCCGCCAGTGCCTTGTTGTTCAGAAGGGAGCCTGTCGCGTGCAGTTTAGCCAGCAACAGGCCCACATCGTTTCCGATTTTGGCCTCGGCCAGGCGCGGGGTTTCCACTTCGGTGCTTTGCGGGCCCATGACAACTCCAATAGTAATGAAAAACAATCGTTGACTTTTTCAATGATCCGTATTCTCATTGATCATGACAAGGATCTCACGACGCAGTGGGATCGGCCCCACCGGCTCCGGCCGGTTACTGCATGCGAAGGAGCACGCCATGAGCTTGAACGGCAAGGTTGCAATCGTTACCGGGAGTGGACAGGGTCTTGGTCTCGCTTACGCGAGGGAGCTCGCCCGCCAGGGTGCCGCCGTCGTCATTAATGACGTGAACGCTGAGACCGCAGCGCAAGCAGTCGCGCAGATCGAGGCCGACGGCGGCCGGGCCACCGCCGTCGTCGTTCCGGTGGGCACCACGGATGCCGCGAAGGCTTTGGTGGCGGGTGCCGTGGAGACGTTCGGTCGCTTGGACATCCTGGTCACGAACGCAGGAATCCTCCGCGATAAGAGCCTGTTGAAGATGACCGACGAGGACTTCGACCTTGTCATCAACGTCCACTTGAAGGGCACGTTCACCTGCGTCCGTGAGGCCTTCGCGTACTTCAAGGAAAACAACGTCGCGGGCCGGATCATCACTATCGGTTCGCCGACGGGCCAGCGTGGCAACTTCGGGCAGACCAATTACGCGGCCGCGAAGGCCGGGATCGTGGGCATGGTCCGCACATGGGCGCTGGAGATGAAGAGGGCCGGCGTGACGGTCAACTCCGTGATCCCTGTGGCGGCTACGGCCATGACCAAGACGGTCCCTTATTTCCAGAAGGCCGTGGAAGCTGACGAGCGTGGCGAGGCCATGCCGTCGTTCTTCCGTCATGACCTCGGTTTCGGAACTGCCGACGACGTCGCCGGGCTCATCGCCTTCCTCGCCTCGGATGAGGCGGCCGGCATTACCGGCCAGGCGATCGGTGCCGGCGGTGACCGGCTGCAGGTCTGGACGCACCCGACGGCGGCAACCACCGAATACCGTGAAGGCGGTTGGAGCTACGAAGCACTGGTGGAGAACGCCGGATCACTCTTCGGCCCCGACGCGTTGCAGAGCTACGGTGAGGAATTCCTGCCCCTTCCCGAGGAACTCCAGCCCGAGCCGGCCAAGCCCGAAGCGGTACAGGCCCGCTGATCATGGCTGACCGATACGAGCTCGGCATCGACGCCGCAGCCCTTGATGCGATCGACATGCACGTCCACCTCGAAGTGGACAGCTGCGGCCACGGCTCGCTCCCGGATGCGCTGACGGAAGCCTCGGCTAAGTACTTCAAGGCCGAGGACAGGACCCCGTCCCTGGACAGGATCGCCGAGGTGTACCGCGAACTGAACATGGCCGCCGTCGTCTTTACCGTCGACGCCAGGACGCAACTAAAGCACGAACCCAACAGCATCCCGGAACTGATCTCCGGAGCCGCGCGGAACAACGATGTTCTGATTCCGTTCGGCAGCGTGGACCCGCGGACGGGGGAGGACGCGATCGCCTTAGCCAAGCACCAGGCCGTCGAGCTCGGTGCCCGGGGTTTCAAGTTCCATCCCTCGTTGCAAGGCTTTGATCCATCGAACGAGCGGTTCTATCCGCTCTGGGAAACGCTCCAAGAGCTGGGGTTGCCGTGTATTTTCCACACGGGCCAGAACGGTATGGGTGCCGGGCTTCCCGGGGGATACGGCATCAAGCTGGCGTACTCGAACCCGCTCCTGCTCGACGCCGTGGCGGCTGATTTCCCGGGCCTGCAGATCATCATGGCCCATCCCTCGGTGCCGTGGCAGGACGAGGCAAATTCGATCGCCACACACAAAGCCAACGTGTTCATCGACCTCTCCGGGTGGTCGCCGAAGTACTTCCCGGAATCGCTGGTGAAGGCCTCGAATTCGGTGTTGCAGGACAAGGTGCTGTTCGGGACGGATTTCCCGCTGATCACTCCGCAGAAGTGGCTGGGCGCATTTGCCGACCTGCCCTTGAAGGACGAAGTCCGCCCGAAGATCCTCAAGGACAACGCCGTCCGGCTGCTCGGGTTGGGTAGCTGAAATGGTCACAAGCACGACGACGGAAGCCCGCCTGGGTGCCCGGCTCTACGGTGTGGCGGATTGGTACGACGCTGAAGCTCTCCTCACCACGGACGAACGCACAGTGCTGGCCCGCCTGAGGGAGTTCCTGGACACCGAGGCGAAGCCTCTGCTGGCCGAGTACTGGGAACGAGCGGAATTTCCGGAGCAGTTGGCGCAGCCGCTGATCGACCTTGATCTGATGGAGCCGTTCGAACATCCGGCGCGGGGGATCTTCCACGGCTTCCGGATCTTCGAGCTCGCCCGAACCGATGCGTCCCTGGCCACCTGGTACACGGCACAGGCCGGCCTGTTCCGGACGGCAATCCGGGTAGGGGCCTCCGAGGAACAGCAGAAGGAGTGGATGCCCGGCGTTGTGGACTTCTCCCTCAAAGGTGTTTTCTCGTTGACCGAACCGGAACACGGTTCGGACATTGCGGGAGGGCTTTCCACCACCGCACGCTTTGAACCGGGAGACGGCGGCTGGGTTTTGGACGGCGCCAAGCGCTGGATCGGGGGAGCCTCGACGGCGGATGTGCTGTGCGTGTTCGCCCGGGATGTGGCCGACGGACAGGTCAAGGGGTTCCTCGTGGACCGGACCGCTCCCGGGGTCGGCTTGGAGAAGATCGACGGCAAGACGTCCCTGCGGATGATGCAGAACGCCCACATCACCCTGAAGGGCGTCCGGGTGCCGGAAGCCATGCGGCTGCACAGCGTAAATTCCTTCAAGGACGTGGCCGCGATGCTGCGGGCGATGCGCTCGGACGTCGCGTGGATCGCCACCGGTATCCAGGCCGGTGCCTTCGAAGCCGCCCTTGCCTACGTCAGGGGCCGCCAGCAGTTCGGCCGCTCCTTGGGGTCCTTCCAACTCGTGCAGGAAAAGCTGGCGCGAATGCTCGGAAATACCACCGCCTCGCTCTCGTTGGTGACCCGCCTGACCGAACAACAGGCCAAAGGCATCTACCGGGACCAGGACTCCGCCCTGGCCAAGATGCAGACGTCCCTGATGATGCGCGAAACCGTCGCCCTGGCCCGCGAAGTCGTGGGCGGCAACGGCATCACGCTCGCCGCCGACGTCGCCCGTTTCCATGCCGACGCGGAAGCTGTCTATTCGTACGAAGGCACCCACGAAATCAATGCACTGATCGTCGGACGCGCCCTCACGGGCGAGAGTGCTTTCACCCACTGAACAACGCACAGAAAAACACAACAACCAGGAGGCAACGATGCCCAATCTCGTCGTCGATTTCGACACTCTGCTCACCATGTCCGGCAAGGACCTGGGCACCACCGACTACCGTGAGATCACCCAACAGCAGATCAACCTGTTCGCCGATGCCACGGACGATCAGCAGTGGATCCACACTGATCCCGAACGCGCCAAGGATGGTCCTTTCGGTGCACCGATCGCCCACGGCTTCCTCACCCTGTCCCTGATCATCCCGTTCTGGGGCGAACTGTTCGACGTCGACGGCGTCACCACCAAGGTCAATTACGGCCTGGACAAAGTCCGTTTCACGTCACCGGTGAAGGTGGGCTCCAAAGTCCGTATGCAGGGCAGCATCGCCGAGGTGACCGAGGTCAAGGGCGGCGCCCAGATCAAGGTCAACGCCACCATCGAAATCGAAGGCCAGGAACGGCCCGCCGTCGTGGCCGAATTCCTCGCACGCTTCTACAAATAAACACTCCCTTTCCAGCAACTTCCCTCCTCTTCCAAGGAACAGCCATGTCAGGACACACTGCGCTCGCACAGTCGAGCACGGCCGCAAAGCGTAAAGAAGCGCGTACGGTCATCCTTTCCAGCTATCTGGGCAGCACCATCGAGTTCTACGACTTCCTGCTGTACGCGACGGCGGCAGCGGTTGCCTTCCCCAAGGTGTTCTTCGCCGGAACGGACGAGTGGGTGGGCGTCGTAGCTGCCTACGCAACGTTCGCCGCCGGTTACGTTGCCCGGCCCTTGGGCGGCATCATTTTCGGCCACTTCGGCCACTTCGGCGACAGGATCGGCCGGAAGGGAATGTTGATCGTTTCCATGGCCATGATGGGCGTCGCGTCCACACTGATCGGCTTGATCCCGGGATCCAGCGTGATCGGTCCTTGGGGTGCCGTGCTGCTGGTGCTCCTGCGCGTCTGCCAGGGCATCGCCGTCGGGGGTGAATGGGGTGGCGCCGCGCTGATGGCGCTGGAACATTCCGATCCCAAGCGGCGCGGTTTCGCTGCCTCGTTCGTGAACGCCGGTGCGCCGACAGGCGCCGTACTCGGCACGGTTGTGATGGGTATTTTCTCCGCCCTGCCGCAGGACGCCTTCCTGGCATGGGGCTGGCGCGTGCCGTTCCTGCTCTCCTTCGTGCTGCTGATCGTGGGCATGTTCGTCAGGCTCCGGGTCTCCGAGAGTCCGATCTTCGCCGAGGCCGTAGCCAAGGAAAGCGCCCAAGGCAGCAAGCGGAAGATCCCGCTGCTGGAGGTCCTGAAGCGTCCCAAAGCACTCATCATGATCATGTTTGCCGGTGCTGCTGGCTTCGGCCTTCAGGTAGTGCTTCCCACGTTCTCCGTCACCTACGCGGTTTCCAAGGGCGCACCGCAGCAGGGAGTGCTTTATGCCTTCGCGGGAGCTTCGGCGATTTCCATCCTGTTCGTCCTCCTGGGCGGCCGCTTGTCGGACCGCTTCGGCCGGCGCCCCGTGATGGTCACAGGTTTGGCCCTGTTCATCCTTTACCTGATCCCTATGTTCGGGATGCTCAGCTCAGGAAACATCGCCCTGATTTTCCTGGCATTCACGGTGGCGCTGGTCCTGCACTCGTCACTCTACGGACCCCTTGCAGCGTTCGTGTCGGAACAGTTCGGCACCACCAACCGCTACACGGGTGCTGCGGTCGGCTATCAGCTGGCTACCTTGATCGGCGCCGGGTTCACCCCTGGAATCGTCGCCGGACTGTACAAGGACGCAGGCCAGAGCATCGTCCCCGTAGTGGTGTTCCTGTCCATCATGTCCTTGGTGTCGATTGTCTTCATCCTGCTGACGCGGGAGTCTAAGAACAACGACCTCTCTACGGTCAGTTAGGAGAAACCACCATGGACAACAACGGAGTTGGATCCTGGCTGCACCGCCGCCGCAGCAAGTCCGGAAACGCAACAGCACTTGTTTCCGGTGACCGGAAGCTCAGCTACCTCGAACTGGCTGACCGGGCAGATCACCTGGCCAACGCCCTCAAGGACAGGGGAGTAGCCAAGGGAGACCGCGTTGCCTACCTCGGGGAAAACCACCCCTCCTTCGTGGAAACCTTCTTTGCCTGCGGGTTGGTGGGCGCCATCTTCGTGCCTCTCAATACGCGCCTGGCCGCTCCCGAGCTTCAGTTCCAGCTGCAGGACTCGGGAGCCCGGATCCTCATCAACGCCGCGGCTCTGGAGCCTGTTGCGACGGCCGCCGTGGCTGACACTGCGGTCATCAACCGGTTTGTGGTGGCTCCCGACGGCGGACCTGAAGGGTCCGCGGTCAAGCTGCCGACCGGCGTCGAACCTTATGAGGAGGTGATTGGCGCCTCGGACGGTACAGCGATGGATGTTGCGGTGTCCCCGGACGACGCCGCCATGATCCTCTACACCTCCGGCACCACAGGGAAGCCGAAGGGTGCGCTGCTCACGCACGGCAACATCACCTGGAACTGCATCAATACCGTGGTGGACATGGACCTGAGCCGCAACGACATAGCGCTCATGATTTCGCCTCTCTTCCATGTCGCATCCCTGGATATGGGTCTGCTCCCGATGCTGCTCAAGGGCGCCACGGTGGTCCTCGAATCCAAGTTCGACGCCGGTCGCGTCCTGGAACTGGTGGGCCGGCACAGGGTCACCACCCTGAACGGAGTCCCCACCACCTTCCAGATGCTCTGCGACCATCCGGCATGGTCGACGGCGGACCTCAGCTCCCTGGACAAACTCACCTGCGGCGGGTCCGCCGTTCCGCAGCGGGTGTTGGACGCCTATGAGGAACGTGGCATCGGATTCACCGCCTGCTACGGCATGACCGAAACCGCCCCGGGAGCCACCATGCTCCCGGTCTCCGCTTCCAAGGTGAAAGCCGGATCAGCGGGTTTGCCGCACTTCTTCACGGATGTGCGGATCGTTGACCCGTTCGGGAGCGTCGTGGGCGCGGGCGAAGTGGGGGAGATCCAGATCTCCGGGCCCAACGTCATCAAGGAATACTGGAACCGGCCGGAGGCAACTGCCGACAGCTACGCGGACTCCTCCTGGTTCCGCTCCGGGGACATGGGACACCAAGACGAGGAAGGCTTCTTATTCGTCTCCGACAGACTCAAGGACATGATCATTTCCGGCGGCGAGAACATCTACCCGGCCGAGGTGGAAGCAGCCATTGCGGAACTGCCCGCCGTGGGAAGCGTGGCCGTGATCGGCGTCGCCGACGGGAAATGGGGCGAAGTCCCGAGGGCGATCGTGACTTTGCGGGAGGGTGCTGCCCTGACCGAAGAGCAGCTGCGCTCGCATCTGGACGGACGATTGGCACGATACAAGATTCCCAAGTCCGTGGTGTTTGTGGAAGAGATGCCGCGCACGGCCAGCGGGAAGATCAGGAAGACCGACCTCCGCAAGCACTACGCACAGTAGCCCTCCCGACGCTTGCTCACGTTCCGCGTGCTTGGGGCGGACGCTTGCTCACGTTCCGGGTGCTTGGGGCGGACGCTTGCTCACGTTCCGGGTGTTTGGGGCGGACGCTTGCTCACGTTCCGGGTGTTTGGGTGAGACCCTCCCTCACGTTCCGCGTGTTTGGGTGGGACGCTTGCTCACGTTCCGGGTCTGAATGCGGCTTTCGGGCGACATATTCCGTTACTGGGCTAAATCCCGGTTAATTTTGTCCATCGAACTGCCTAAACAGCGTTCGGGGCATTACGATTGGGTCGACTCGTCTCTGAGTACGCATTCATCACAACGAAACCCCGGGGGATATACCAATGAGCTACCCGCAACAACCGCAACAGACCCAGCCCTACGCAGCGCAAGCCGGCGAGCCGCCGCTGTGGGCACCCTACTATGGCGCTCCGATCGGTGCAGCCGTCAAGCGTTTCTTCAAGAAGTACGCCGCGTTCTCGGGCCGTGCCAGCCGCAGTGAATACTGGTGGGTTGCCCTCGTACTGGGCGTCGTGGGCTTTATCCTGCAGATCCTTACCGGCCTTCTCGGCGCAGCAGGCTCAACCACTACAAGCACCGGAAACGTTCCCGGCCCTGGCGGTATCGTCGGCCTTATCCTGATCTTCGTCTTCTACCTGGCAGTCCTGATCCCGTCCATCGCGCTGCTGGTTCGTCGCCTGCACGACGGCAACTTCAGTGGCTGGCTGGCCCTGCTGGGACTTATCCCGTTTGTGGGCGGCCTTGCCCTTCTGGTCTTCTCGCTCCTGCCGTCCAACCCGGCCGGCCAGCGTTTCGACCAGCCGACCGCGTAGTAACCCACGCACCACGTAGAAAGGGGCGGCACCTAGTGTGCAGCCCCTTTTTCGTGCCCGCACTGCGTGCCCGCGCGACCACTCCGTGAAATGCTGTCCTTGACGCGGACCGACCCCGATGACGAGGAGAGCCAGCCATGAAACCGATCAAGCGCTGCGCCGTGGTTGGCGGCGGGATCATCGGCGTCGCGGTTGCGCGGGAACTTTCCAACAAGCTCGACGGCGTCCAGGTCACCGTTTATGAGAAGGAAGGGCGCCTCGCTGCCCACCAAACAGGCCACAACTCAGGGGTGGTCCACGCAGGGCTGTACTACGAACCCGGCGGGTTGAAGGCACGGCTGTGCCGCAGGGGAGTGGAGCTGCTGCAGGAATTCTGCGCCGCGAAGGCCCTTCCCTACGAAGCTTGCGGGAAGCTGGTCATTGCCCAGACGCCAGAAGAGCAAAAACGCCTGGACAACATCTTTGCCCGCGCCACAGCCAACGGGGTGCCCGGAGCACGGATGCTGGGCGGTGACCGGATAAGCGAGGTGGAGCCGAACGCAGTCGGGCTTTCCGCTTTGCACTCGCCGGAAACGGCGATCGTCGACTATTCGGCCATCACCGAAGCGCTCGCCGACGACGTTCGGGCCTCGGGAGGGACCATCCGGCTTGGGCAGGAAGTCACGTCGGTGGAACAGCAAGCGAGTGGCGCGGTTGTCCATACGAAGGACGACAGTGAACACTTTGACCTGGTGGTCGCCTGCGCCGGCCTGCAATCGGACCGTTTGGCGAAGGCGGCGGGTGAGGCCGCGAACCCGAGGATCGTGCCGTTCTTCGGGCAGTACTTTCTCCTGGACCGCGCGGCCCGCGAGCAGGTGAAGGGCCTTATCTATCCTGTCCCGGACCCCCGGCATCCCTTCCTGGGCGTGCATCTGACCAAACGCATCGACGGCGAAATGATGCTCGGACCGAATGCGTTCATTTCGTTTGGCCGGGAATCCTACGGCTGGAAGGATGTCAAGGTCCGCGATGTCCTGGATTATGCCCTGTTCCCGGGCTTTTGGAATTTTGCGCGGCAGAATGTGCCGTCGGCTGTCCGTGAATTCCAGACCGTGGTGAGCCGAAAGAAATTCATCCGCGAAGCTGTCCGCTTTGTTCCGTCCCTGGAGGGCACCACTGTTCTACCCGGCACCCGCGGCGTCCGCGCCCAGGCCATGAACGGCGACGGATCGCTGGTGGACGACTTTGTCATCGCACGACGCCGGGACACCGTTTTGGTGCGGAACGCGCCGTCGCCCGGGGCTACTTCGTCCATGGCGATCGCCGAGTACATCGTTGAGCAGGCGCTGGCGGACTAGCAGGCGAGGGCTGTTTGGCCGGGGAGGGTCGGGAGCGGCGTGAGTTAACAAGCCCGTGACGATCCGGAAACGGCGCCCACATGCGGGGTGGATAGCTTTGCTCCATGATCACCTCACTGGCCGCACTTGCTACCCGACTCGGCGATTCCCTGGGCCGCTGGATCGAGGCCGCGTACGTCCTGGATTGCGCCGGTCCCGAGCCTGAAGGACCGCACGGGTCGGCTTCGGATTGGACATGGCTTCCAGCCCTGAGCGGGGTGACAGTGGCAGGAGCCCAGGCCATCCAATCGCACGCAGGACGCCCGCCGACGGCCACGTAGGAACCGCGCTATAAGCTGCACAATGTTGCGTTGAGCACACTTTTCGTTGATGCCGGGTAGTATGCCCTAAACTGCTTCACTGAGGTGCCGGAATAGGCACTATGCAGCAACGAAAGCGAACCCTCAATGGCTACTGATTACGACGCCCCGCGCAAGACAGAAGAAGAGTCTCCCGCTGAATCACTTGAGGCTCTCCAGGCGTCCCGCGGGGGCGGTGCCCAGACCGCTGTCATCGACGTGGAAGACGTCGATACCGCCGAAGGAATCGACCTTCCGGGCGCCGATCTTTCGGGCGAGGAACTGACCGTCGTTGTGGTTCCGGAGCAGTCGGACGAATTCACGTGCGGGTCTTGTTTCCTGGTCCGTCACCGGTCGCAGATTGCCTTGGAAAAGAACGGCCTTAAGTTCTGCAAGGACTGCGAAGGCTGAATAACGCGCTGATCACGTTATCTTCGGTCACGAAAACGTGGTTGAAGCCGACTGAAACGGCCCGGAATTGATGCCGGAAGCGGCTTCGGATGACCCGCCCGTAACCTGACGGGGGTCCTCTTAACGGTTGTGCTCCGAAGCGGCCACAACCCGCTAAAACCCGTGGATGCACTCCTACAGTTGAAGTATCAACTTCGCCTGAAGGGGGCACAAAAAATGAGGAAAATTGGAGCGGGTTTGGCGGCTGTTGTGGCAGCGGCCGGGCTCGGTCTGGCAGCACCGGGGCCAGCCTCGGCGGCTTCCTATTGCGGCATCACCTGGGGTTCCCTGGCCAAGGCCGACCCCGATATGAGCGCCGCGCAGGTCACCAATGTCCGCACGGGCCAACAGCTCTGCTACGACCGACTGGTGATCGACATGACCGGGAAAGTGGCCGGTTATTCAGTGCAGTACGTTCCGGTGATCACCCAGGATGCAACGGGCTTCCCCATCCCGGTGCTCGGTGACGCCGACCTGCAAGTGGTGGTGACGGCGCCGTCGTACAACCAGTACAGCCAGCCCACCTACGTTCCGGCAGCCAAGGCCGAGCTCTCCAACGTATCGGGCTACCAGACGTTCCGTCAGGTGGTCTACGCCGGGAGTTTCGAAGGAACTACCAGCATCGGCTTGGGTGTCCGTGCCAGGCTTCCGTTCCGGGTCTTCACCCTGGACGGACCCGACGGCGGCTCGCGGCTGGTCGTGGATGTCGCCCATCACTGGTGAAACACTGCCAAAACGCGCAAAAGCGGCCAGTTCGCCGGATAGCTCCGGCGAACTGGCCGCTTTCCGGCGTTCTCGCTGTTCGGCGCGCCCGGCTACTCAGGCACCACCAGGGCGGGAGTGTCTTTCCGGATGGTCTCGCCACGGAAGAACCCTGGCCGCATGCGGGACTGGATCAGCATGACGACGGCACCCAAGGCCAGGATCCCGATGCCGAGGATGAACACGAGGCCCACCCCGAAGATCTCCGAGCCGCTGCCGAACTCCGGATCCCAGCTGTCCATCGCGGTCTGCAGGAACACAACGAACAGGCCCACACCACCCAGCACAGGGCACACCAGGCGCAGGAGGAAGTTGCGGGCGCTGCTGAAGACGCTGTTGCGGAAGTACCAAGCACAAGCAATGGCCGTCAGTCCGTAGTAGAAGCAGATCATCAGGCCCAAGGCCAGGATGGTGTCGTTGAGGACGTTCTCGCTGATCACGTGCATCACGGCGTAGAAGCCCGCGGACAGTACGCCTGCCGCAATGGTGGCGAAGCCCGGCGTCGAAAACTTCTTGCTCATGTGGCTGAAGCGTTCCGGCAGCGCGCCGTAGTGCGCCATGGCAAGCAGGCTCCGTGACGGCGAAGTGAACGTGGACTGCAACGAAGCCGCCGAGCTGGACAGCACCGCCAACGACATGAGGATCGCGAACGGCCCCATGACCGGAGAAGCGAGTGCCGTGAACACGTTGGCGTGGTTCTCGGGGTTGTTCAGCCCGATTCCGGTGTCGCCGACGCCGGCGAACATCATGGTGGCGATGGTCACCAGCAGGTAGATCCCCAGGACGATTACCGCCGTGAGGGTTCCGGCGGCGCCCGCGGTCTTCTTGCCGTTGGCGGTTTCCTCGTTCACGGTGAGGCAGACATCCCAACCCCAGTACACGAAGATGGACAGCGAAATGCCGGCGGCGATCTGGCCGAAGGTCTCGACTTTCGTGACGTCGAACCAATCCCAGCTGAAGGGAACAGCGGTCTCGGACGTGGACCAGTTGGCGAATGCCATGGCCACGAACAAGCCCAGAACCAGCAGCTGGAAACCCACCAGCCCGTACTGGACGATCTTGGTGGTGTGCAGGCCGCGGTAACTGATCCACACGGCCAGTGCCACGAAGACAAAACAGGTGGCCACATTCAGCAGCTTGTTCGAGGCGAGGTCGGCCAGCTCAGGGGAACCTGTGGCCTGGGCGAGGAAAAGGTAGAAGAAGTCCACCGCTACACCGGCCAGGTTGGACAGGACAATGATGTTGGCTGCGAGCAGGCCCCAACCGCCCATCCAACCCACCCAGGGTCCGAATGCCTTGGTGACCCAGGTGAAAGTGGTGCCGCTGTCCGGGGAGTCTGCGTTGAGCTCCCTGTAGGCCAGCGATACCAGGATCATCGGAATGAACCCGATCAGGAAGATGACGGGCAACTGCAGCCCGACTTCGTTGACTGTTGGACCGAGCGCACCGGTGAGCGTGTACGCCGGGGCGATGGTTGAAATGCCAAGAACGACGACGGCGAGGAGCCCCAACTGCCCCGTCTTCAGTCCCTTGCCGCTGATGTTGTGCGACTCTGCAGCGGCTCCGGTGCTTTTGGAAGCACCGGCGCGGATTGTCTGGCTCATGGAGGGCCCTTTCTAGATGGCCGAAGGCTGTTGCTGCGTAATGCAGTGGATGCCGCCGCCCCGGGCGAAGAGTTCGCGCGCGTCAACACTGACAACGCGGCGTCCGGGGTAGGCATCGGCGAGGATGCGGAGCGCTTTCTCGTCCATGGGGTCGTTGAAGCTGCACGCAATGACCCCACCGTTGACTACCAAGTGGTTGATGTAGCTGTAGTCCACGTAGCCCTCGTCGTCAGTGAGGGTTTCGGGTGCCGGAACTTCGATGATGTTCCAGTCCCGTCCGGCTGCGTCATGGGTGGTGCGCAGGAAGTCGATGATCTCCCGGGACACCGCATGATCGGGGTGCTCAGGGTTCTGCTGGGAATGGACAAGGAGTGTGCCCGGGGAGGGGATGGCGGCCACGATGTCCACATGGCCGCGCGTGCCGAACTTCTCCGAATCGCGTGTGAGGCCGCGCGGCAGCCACACCACGTGGGTAGCGCCGATGGTGCGGGCGAGCTCTTCCTCGATGTCGGACTTGGTCAGGCCGGGGTTGCGGCCCTCGTCAAGCTGTACGGTCTCGGTGACAAGGACGGTGCCTTCGCCGTCAACCTGGATGCCGCCGCCTTCGTTCACGATTCCCGAGGGGAGGTGTGTGGCGTTGGCACGGCCGGTGATGTTGGCAGCGATCTGCGAATCCTTGTCCCACGCCGCCCAGTCCTGGGCGCCCCAGCCGTTGAAGATCCAGTCCACGGCGCCGAGTTGCTTGTTCGCATCCAACACGAACGACGGTCCGATGTCCCGCATCCAGGCGTCGTTCAGTTCCGCGGTGAGTACCTCGACGCGGGGGTCCAGGTAGCGCGCGGCTGTTTCGACGTCGTCGGGCGCTACCACCATGGTGACCGGCTCGAACTCAAGGACGGCATTCGCGACGGCGGCCCAGGTGAAGCGCGCTGCATGCGCCTCTTCCTCGGTGTCGCCCAAGGTGTAACCGCCGGTGGGGAAGGCCATCCAGACGCGGTCCTGCGGGGCCGTCTCCGACGGCATGCGCCAGACGCTCACGCGGAGACCGCCTGGTAGGCAGTGGCGACAGCGCTTGCTCCCAAGGGCGCGTTGGGGTCCACCGGTTCAGTGAGGCGACCATAGGTTTCAGGGCGGCGCGTGGCCAGGAACGGGAAGAGCGTGAGCCAGTCCTTGCGCTGGTCGAGGTCGAGGTCGGCGACCAGTACGGCGGATTCGTCCCGCGGTGCCTGGACCAGGATGCGGCCGTAGGGATCGGAGATGAAGGAGGAGCCGTAGAAGTTCAGGGTGCCTTCGTTGCCGTAGCGGTTCGGCGCGATCATGAACAGGCCGTTGGCGATGCCGTTGCCCACAATGACCTGCTGCCAGAGCGGCTGCGTGTCGAAGTCTGGGTGGTCCGGTTCGGAGCCGATTGCGGTGGGGTAGACCAGGATCTCAGCTCCGCCCAGGGAGTACATCCGGGCGAGTTCGGGGAACCATTCGTCCCAGCAGGTGGGCATGCCCAGGCGTGCACCGCCGAGTTCAGCCGGTGCGTACACTGCGTAGGCATCCTCGGCTTCCGGGCCCTTGCGGAAGAACTTGTCTTCGTAGTAGCCGGCGGTGACGGGGATGTGCAGCTTGTGGGTGCGGGCTACGAGTTCCCCGGCGGGGGAGACCAGGATCGCGGTGTTCAGGCCGAGGCCGTCGTCAGTGCCATCCGGGTTCTCAGCCCGCTGGTACAAGGATGCGTGGACCGAGACGCCGAACTTCCTGGCAGCTTCGGCAGCGAAGGTGAAGGTGGGTCCGGTGAGGAGGTCCTCGGTGATGTCCGATGGGCGGATGCCTGCCGCGGGGTTGTTCTCCGGCCGGGTGTCGGCGGGGTAGCGGGAGAGCGTCAGTTCAGGCAGGAAAACAACAGTGGCTCCCAGCTTGGCGGCGCGCTCGATGCCTTCGGTAAGTTCTGCGCGGAGGGCGGATTCGTCGGCATGCCAGCGGTGCTGGACAACGCCGACGCGCAGCGGCGTCCGCGTGGAGGGTTCGGTGCGGGCCAGGGAAGTCGGGGCTTCGAGGCGGGTTATTTCAATCATGGTGGCATGTACTCCGATGAGACGACAGTCACTAAATGAATAGCGTTCATTTAGTATGACGCGAGTCACGCCGGAGTGCAAGGGGAAAACGAATGCCAATCATTTATGACAGCCCGGACCCCTACCCAGCACACCTGCGGACGCCCTGGCCGAGCGCCCCTACCGCCCCGTCCCGTCCCGGGAGCAGCCTAGCCGGCCACGTTGGGCAAGGTAAGAATCTCGGCTCCGTCCGGGGTGATGGCGATCGTGTGCTCGCTGTGGGCCGTCCGGCAGCCGGTGACGCTGCGGAGGGTCCAGCCGTCGGGATCGGTCACGAGCTGGGCGGTATCCGCCATGACCCACGGTTCCAAAGCGAGCAGCAAGCCAGGGCGCAGCTTGTAGCCGCGGCCAGGGCGTCCCATGTTGGGCACATGCGGTTCCTGGTGCATGGTTGAGCCGATTCCGTGGCCGCCAAACTCCGTGTTAACGGGATATCCTGCCTCGCCGAGGACGGAGCCAATGGCGTAGGACAGATCGCCGATCCGCGCGCCGGGCCGCGCCGCTGCTATGCCGGCACGCAGGGCGCGTTCGGTTGCCTCGATCATGGCCACGCTTTCGGCGGGCTTCGCGTCGCCGACGATGAAGCTGATGGCAGAGTCTGCTGCGATCCCTTTCAGGGAGACGGCCAGGTCAAGGGTCAGCAGGTCGCCGTCGGCAAGCGCGTAGTCCCGCGGCAGTCCATGGAGGACGGCGTCGTTGACGCCTGTGCAGATGTAGTGGCCGAAGGGGCCGCGCCCAAACGATGGCGCGTAGTCCACGTAGCAGGACACCGCGCCGGCCTCGAGGATCATGGCCTTGGCCCACGCGTCGAGCTCCAGGAGGTTGGTGCCAACAGTGCATCGGCTCTTGAGCGTGTGCAGGATGTTGGCCACCAGGGTCCCTGCAGCCCGGGCGCGGGTTAGTTCGCTGGCGCTGAGGATCTCGATCATAGGGGACCTTTCCGGGGTTGATGCCAATAACTATCCCGGCCATATTATCCCGGTATTACAATTGGAGCCATGGTCAGGTTGCCGCTCACACCCGCAGAGGCCGAGCGCGGACAGCGTCTCGGTGCCCTGCTCCGCCGTGCGCGGGGCGCACGCTCCATGCTGGAGATCGCCCTCGACGCCCGTGTTTCCCCCGAAACGCTGCGCAAAATCGAGTCGGGAAGGGTTGCCACTCCCGCCTTTCCCACGGTGGCGGCCATTGCCGATGTTCTTGGACTTTCGCTCGATGAGGTGTGGTCCGAGATCAACCAGCCCGACGCCGGAGCGGACCCCGCCGTGTCGCGCCGCAATGCCCGGGAGTTCCTGGCTTCCTAGATTTCCGCCTGCTGGTCCTGTCGCTTGGGCCGTGCCCGGACGTGCAGGCGCTCGCCTTGCTGGCCGAACAGGGTGAGCAGTTCCACCGGTTCAGAGGTAGCGCTGGCGAACCAGTGTGGGGTGCGGGTGTCGAATTCCGCCACTTCCCCGGGTTTAAGGATGAAGTCGTTCCCGCCCAGGACCAGCCGCAGTTTCCCATTGAGGATGTACATCCAGTCGTAGCCGTCGTGGGATTGCGGGTCTGGAATTTCCTTGCCCGTTCCGGCTTTCAGCACCATCTTGAAGGCCTGGATTCCGCCGGGGCGGCGAGTGAGGGGCAGCGCGGTGCCCCAATGATGGACGTGTGGCTTGAGATGGATGCGGGGGTCGCCCGTTTCCGGGGCGTCGATCAACTCCTCAAGAGGTACTTGGTGAAGCCGTGCAATCGGCAGCAACAGTTCCAGGGTGGGTTTGCGCTGGCCCGACTCCAGGCGGGACAGCGTGCTCACCGAGATCCCCGTGCCTTCCGATGCCTCTGCCAGCGTCAGGTTCCGTTGGGTCCGCATCGCGCGCAGGCGCGGGCCGACGGCGTCGAGCATTGCGCTGAAATCCTTTGCCATGTCCCCAGTTTGCCATAGTGGCAATTTTTCTTGCCGCTTCTGTCGACATCGACCAAGGATGGTAGGAGCGGCGGAAGGCCGCAACGAGTCGACGGAGGCACAATGAGCAGAGATACGAAGACGGAAACCGCGGACGAGTACCAGGTTGTGGTGATCGGAGGTGGCGCAGCTGGGTTAAGTGCCGCCGTGACGCTTGGCAGGGCCCTCCGGTCCGTCCTGGTGATCGACGCCGGCGAGCCGCGGAACGCGCCGGCTGCCGGGGTCCATGGTTTCCTGTCCAGGGACGGCATTGATCCCAGGGAATTGTTGGATATGGGGCGGGAAGAAGCACGCGGCTACGGGGTGGACTTCATCGCGGGCGTCGCCGTCGCAGCGCGCTCGACGGCGGGGGCCGAGGAAGGCGCGGAGCTCTCCTTTGATGTTGAACTGGCCGATGGGCGGACGGTGAAGGCCCGCCGGATCCTTGTGACCACGGGGCTGACCGATGTTCTGCCCGACATCGACGGCATCCGGGAGCGGTGGGGTCGTGATGTCCTGCATTGCCCCTACTGCCACGGCTGGGAGGTCCGGAACAAAGCGATCGGCATACTGGGCTCTGTTCCCATGGCGTTGCACCAGACGATGCTCTTCAGGCAGTGGAGCCCGAACATCACGCTGTTCCTTAATGACGTGGTGGAGCCGACGGACGCAGAGTGGGAGCAGCTGGCTGCACGCTCGATCAGCGTGGTGGAAGGCAAGGTGGAGTCACTCGCCATCCAGGATGATGCGTTGAGGGGCGTCGTCCTGGCCTCGGGAACAGTCATCCCGGTGGAGGCCGTAGTGACCGCAACCAGGCTGGAGGCAAGGTCCGCAGTGCTGGAGTCGCTTGGCGTCCCGGTGGTGGAACACCCCATGGGAGTAGGGCACCACGTGGAAGTGAATCCCATGGGCGGGGCCACCGCGGTTCCCGGCGTCTGGGCTGCGGGCAATGTCGCGGACCTTATGGGACAGGTCATGGCGTCGGCCGCTTCGGGCGTCATGGCCGGGGCCGCCATCAACGCCCACCTGGTGGCGGAGGAAACCAGATTGGCGGTGGACGTTGCGCGGCTGTCCAGCCTCGCCCGGTGACCACCACAAGCTGAACGGAAACCCTGTAAAAAGTGGTCGACTGCAAAAAAGTGGTCGACGTGCGGCTGGAGTGCGAGGACTATTAAAGAACGCCACTAAGGGAGGTTGTATGTGCTACGCGTACTATGACGACTTCGAGCGGCGCACGAAGAAGGACTCCGCGCGCAAGCCCGAGACCACAACTGAAGAGGCCAGGAAGGAACCGGTTGCCCCGGCGGAGACCCGCCAGGCATCGGAAGGGACGTTCTGGACTTTCCTGGCACGCCGTCGCAGGGAACCTGTGGTTTACGAACCGAAGGTTGACCGCATCCACGAGAAGGTCTAGGCCCCGCCTGGACTGGAACGAGTAGAAGATCACGAAAAAGGCGCCGGTCTGCCGGCGCCTTTCCCGTGTGCCCGTCCACGCGCAGGCTAGTTGTTTCCGCCTGTTGAACCGAGGTACTCCAGAGCGGCTGTGACCAATGCTTCCGTTCCCTTGGCCAGCGTGGGCTGGATCAGGGGCGCGAAGTAGGGCGAGTGGTTCGAGGGAATATCTTCGGGGAGGCGCCCCGTCGTCGCCCATTCGCGGAACAGGGCAGGGTCGGCGCCGCCGAGGAACCAAAACACCAACGGCGCGTCGGCGCCCTTTGCCAAGGCTCCTACGTCTTCGCTGCCGGATACGGGCCCGGGATCAATGACCTGTGCCTCGCCGAACCTGGCCTTGAAGGCCGCTGTAATCCTGCCTGCTGCCGACTCGTCGTTAACTGTCAGCGGGAAGTGCTCTTCGAAATGGATCTCCGGGTCCTTGGGGGCGCCGGATGCCGCTGATTCCCCGTGCACAATGCGCTCAATCGAACCGAGGATTTTGTCCCTGGTGGAATCGCTGAAGGTGCGGACACTGAGGCCGAGGGTTGCCGTCTCGGGGATGATGTTGTTCTTGGTACCGGAGTGGATCTGCCCTACGGTGACCACGGCGGAGTCGCTGGCGGCGAGTTCACGCGACACGATGCCCTGCAGGCGGATGGTGGCAGCGGCGGCCATCACCACCGGATCAATGGTGGTTTCCGGGCGCGATCCGTGCCCGCCGCGGCCGTGCAAGGTGATGTTGAGGGAGTCTGCGGAGGCCATGGTGACGCCGGCCCGGATGCCGAACCATCCGGCGGGGAAGGGGGCCACATGCTGTCCGAGCACTACATCGGGCTTCGGCACGACGTCATAGAGGCCGTCGCCAACCATCGCCTGCGCACCGCCACCCCATTCCTCGGCGGGCTGGAACACGACGATCAATGTGCCTTGCCACCGGTCACGTTGTCCGGCCAACGCTTCTGCTGCTCCCACGAGGCAGCTGACATGGACATCGTGTCCGCACGCATGCATGACCGGAACATCATTTCCGTCAGGATCGACACCCATGGCAGTACTTGCGTAGTCCAGTCCCGTTGACTCTTTGACCGGGAGGGCGTCCATGTCGGCCCGGAGCATGACGACCGGCCCGGCTCCGTTCTCAAGGGTGCCCACCACGCCGGTCTTGCCGATGTTGCGGTGGACGGTGAAGCCAAGATTCTCCAGGTGCCCGGCTGCGATCCCGGCGGTCCTGGTCTCCTGGAAGGACAGCTCCGGGTTGGCGTGCAGGTCCTTATAAAGCTCTTCGAGGTCAATGGTCATGGGTTTACCCTTCGTTCGACGCCTTCGGTCTGGCCAGTGTATCCATCCGCTTTGTGCGAACCCTGTGTGTGCGAACCTGGCTGTCACGGCACACTTGATGGCATGACGAATTCCGAACCCGCCACCACACAGCACTCCACGGTTGAGGACTGGACCGCAGCCCTGGCAGAGTCGAGCGGCTCGCCCGGGGGCGGCGCCGGCACCGGGGTGATGCTATCCATTGCGGCTGCCTTGACGTCAATGGTGGCCGGGTACACGGAAGCCGAGGGGCACCAGCGTGACGAGCTTTCCGCTATCCATGCCAGGGCCCATGAGCTCAGGGAAGCGGCTCTCCGGCTCGCGGACGAGGACGCATCTGCCTCCAACGCCTTCGGAGCTGCTTTCCGTCTCGACCCCGGACCGGAACGCGAAGAAGCCATCCACCAAGCCTCCGTGGACGCAGCCAAGGCCTCCGCCGTCCTGGGTGAACGGGCAATCGACGCCATTGAAGACCTCGGCTGGCTCGCTTCCCACGGGAACCCGGCCCTCGTCGCCGACGTCGTGGTGGGTTTCGGTGCGCTGCGGGCCGCCATAGCGGGGGCGAGGACCAACGTGAGCTTCGACCTCGCTTCCCTGACCTCCGCGGGGACTTCCCTCGAGGAGGTCAGGGAGCAGCAGCCCGGGCTGTGGACAACGGTCGGCCAGCTCAGCGACGCCCTGGAGCGAATCGACCAACTGACTGCCGGCGTCGACAAGAAGGCGGCACCCACGGAAGCCGTGTAGCTTCCCTTACTGCGCTTTGGGAACCTTGCGCAGTACGACGGCGGCCATCACTGCTGCTCCTGCCATCAGTACCAGCCCAATCGCCGCGGTGATGTGGACGCCGGAGTCGAAGGCTATCCGGGCGGCGGTGGTCAGTGCCTCCGACAACTGGGCGGGGAGCCCGGATGCCGCGTCAACCGCACCTGCCAGAGTCTCCCCGGACTTCCTCGCCGCCTCTGTGGGCACACCGTCGGGAATGACGAGGTTGTGCTGGTAGGACGCGGTGAGGATTGAACCGAGCACGGCTGTTCCCAGGAGGGAACCGAGTTCGTAACCGGTCTCGGAGATGGCCGAGGCCGCCCCTGATTTGTCTGCCGGCACGGACGCCAGGATGAGGTCGTTGGAGATGGTCTCCGCTGCACCCACGCCGACGGCCAGGACCGTCAGGGCTGACAGGAGGAACACCGGTCCGCTGCCGTGGTCACCCACGACGGCCACCAGGTAGCCTATGGCGCTCAGTGTCAGTCCGCCGGCCACCACGAAGCCGGGCCGTACTTTCTTGACCAGCGGTACTACGAGCAGGCCGGCGATGACGGTGGCCAGGAGGGCCGGGATCATGGCGATGCCGGCTTCCATGGGGGACTGCCCTTCGACCAGCTGCAGGTGCTGGGCAAAGAAGTAGATGAACCCCGTCATGGAGAACAAGGACAAAACATTCGCCACGATGGCCGTGCTGAATACCTTGTTCTTGAACAGGGAAACATCCAGCATGGGGCTTTCGATCCTTTGCTGGCGGCGGACGAACAGAATGCCCATCACCAGGCCAAAGCCCATGAAGGCAGCAGCTGAGGCACCGAAGCCGTGGACCGCGAATTCCTTGATGCCGTAAACGAAGGGCGCCATGGTGACCACGGACAGGACAATGCTGGACACATCCACCCGGCCGGGGTTGGCGTCCTTGGACTCGGGAATGAGTACCCGGCCAAAGGCAAGGAGTGGCAGAAGCAGGAATGCTGCTACCAGGAAGACGGCGCCCCACCAGAAGTGCTCCACCAGCCAGCCGCCGAAGATGGGACCAAGGGCTGCGCCGCCGGAGAATCCGGCAGCCCATACAGCGATCGCGAGCCGACGGCGGTTGGGGTCGGTAAAGATGTTCCTTATCAAGGACAACGTGGATGGCATCAGCATGGCGCCGAAGACGCCGAGTGCAGCGCGTCCGGCAATAAGCCACTCCGCGGACGGAGCGAATGCCGTAGCAGCCGAAACCGCCGCGAAGCCTGTGCTGCCGATCAGAAGCAACCGGCGTCGTCCGATCCGGTCACCAAGGTTGCCCATGGAGACCAGGAGCGCAGCGAGCACCAGCGGGTAGGCGTCAACGATCCACAGGAGCTGTATGCCGCCCACGTCCAAGGAGCGGGCGATTTCCGGCAGGGCAAAAGTGAGCGCGGTGTTATCGACGGCCACCAGCAGCACCGGGAACATCAGCAGTGCCAAGGCCGTCCAGTCGCGCCACGGTGCAGCCGGGCCCGTCAAGGGGGCGGCGGAACGGGGTGCTTGGGTTGAGGACGGCGAGAACATGCCTCTTACTGTACCGTCCAGACGGTATAGTTACAAATTCAACCCCCGCAATTCTTTAGGGAATGATGTACACATGCCACGAAAACCAGTTGCCCGGGACGCCGTCCTGGATGCCTACGAATCCCTCCTGATCGAGGTAGGGGAGCGGGCCGCTACCCTGGATGCCGTCGCCAAGAGGGCCGGTGTCTCCAAGGGCGGGCTGCTGTATCACTTCCCCAACAAGGAAGCCCTGATCAGCGCCTTGCTGGAACGCCTGGACGAGTTGGCGCAGGAGGACATTGAGCAGATGAAGGCCGCGCCGGACGGTTCCGCTGCCTACTTCATCCGGTCCTCCCTCTGGGCCGACACCCCCATGGACAGGGCCTTCGTTGCCGCCACCAGGCTCGCTGAAGTAGCCCATGAGGAAACGCGGCGGCGCTTCGCAGGAATCCAGCAGCAGTGGCTTGATGTCCTGGCCGAAGACGTAGGACCGGAGATCGCCAAGGCCGTCAGCTACATGGGCGACGGCCTTTATTTCAACGCGATGTTCGAGGGCGGGCAGGGGGCCGGCAACGCCGGCCGGGAGGCCGACGTCGAAATCCTGCTGGGGGTCCTGGACCGCCTGCGGAAGTGACTGCTCATCCATTTGCCGCAGGGCCTTGCACGTAGGACAATTAAGCCTTGTGGCGTGCCCAGCGTGGCGCCCACAGACAACTGAACATGCCTTTGATCTGCGGCGGGAGAGTCCTGCAGGCACGTGATGCAGGCGCCGTAGGAGCAAACCCTCCCCAGGAATCTCTCAGGCCCACGCACCGCCGCGGCGAGGCAACTCTGGAAAGCAGCAGGCACTCCACGCCATTGACGTGGGATGCTGTGCTCACCGACGGTGCAAGCGATTCGTTGTGCGGACAACACGCGGAAACTCTCAGGTCCAATACAGAGCGGGGAGGAACCCGAGCCGCTGTGGCGTACCCAAACGCCGCCCAAGTATTGGAGTTCCTTCGTGACGGTTAGTTCTGCCTCCACCACCTTCGTCGATCGGCATATCGGCGCCCGCCGCCAGGCCGACATTGAGACCATGCTCAAGTCCGTTGGCTACGACTCTGTTGACTCGCTGGTCGACACTGCCGTTCCGAACGACATCCGCCAGGACGTCGCCCTCACCTTGCAGAACGCGCTGAGCGAAGTCGAGGTCCTGGCCGAGCTGCGCAAGCTCGCCTCCAAGAACAAGACCGCGGTCCAGATGATCGGCCAGGGCTACTACGACACCATCACGCCGCCGGTCATCCGCCGCAACATCCTTGAGTCCCCGGCCTGGTACACCGCTTACACCCCGTACCAGCCTGAAATTTCGCAGGGCCGCCTTGAAGCACTCCTGAATTTCCAGACCATGGTCCAGGACCTCGTTGGCCTGCCTATCGCCAACGCCTCGCTGCTTGACGAAGCAACCGCCGTGGCCGAGGCCGTCCTCATGATGCGCCGCGCCAACAAGAACAAGGCCGTGCAGGACGGCAAGACTGTGCTCGACGCAGACTGCCTCCCGCAGACCATCGCCATCGTCAAGGGCCGTGCTGAAGCCCTCGGCTTCGAGGTTGAGGTTGCCGATCTTTCAGCCGGCCTTCCGGAAGGTGCCATCAACGGCGTCGTCCTCCAGCAGCCCGGTGTTTCCGGCCGCGTCTTCGACCACTCCGCCGTCATTGCCGAGGCCAAGGAACGCGGCGCACTGGTCACCGTTGCCGCCGACCTCCTTTCCCTGACGCTCATCACCCCTCCGGGTGAGCAGGGCGCTGACATCGCCGTGGGTTCCGCCCAGCGCCTGGGTGTCCCGCTCTTCTTCGGCGGCCCGCACGCGGCCTACATGGCCGTCCAGAAGGGTCTCGAGCGTTCCATGCCGGGCCGTCTGGTGGGCGTTTCCAAGGACGACGCCGGTGTCCCCGCCTACCGTCTGGCCCTGCAGACCCGCGAACAGCACATCCGCCGCGAGAAGGCCACGTCCAACATCTGCACCGCGCAGGCGCTGCTGGCCATCGTCGCTTCGATGTACGCCGTCTACCACGGCCCCGAAGGCCTGAAAGCGATCGCCGAGACCGCCCACAGCCACGCCCGCACGCTCGCAGCGTCCCTGAAGGCTGCCGGCGTCGAGGTCCTCCACGGTTCGTTCTTCGACACCATCACCGTCCGCGTCACGGGCAAGGCAGCAGAGATCGTCGCCGCCGCCGAGGCCAAGGGCATCAACCTGCGCGGCATCGATGCCGACACTGTTGGCATCTCCGTTGATGAGACGACTACGTCCGACATCGTCGGCAGCCTGCTCGATGTCTTTGGCGCTTCGGTCACCGATGCCGCCGAGGACTTTGCGCTGGAGGCTTCCGTTGAGCGCACCAGCGCATTCATGCAGCACCCGGTGTTCAACACCCACCGCTCCGAAACCCAGCTCCTGCGCTACATCCGCAAGCTCTCTGATCGCGACCTCGCGCTGGACCGCACCATGATCCCGCTCGGTTCGTGCACCATGAAGCTCAACGCCACTGCCGAGATGGAAGCCATTTCCTGGCCGGAGTTCGCCTCAATCCACCCGTTCGCTCCGGATTCCCAGACCGAGGGCTGGCGTGAACTGATCAGCGACCTCGAAGCGCAGCTGACCGAAATCACCGGCTACGACCAGGTCTCCATCCAGCCGAACGCCGGCTCCCAGGGCGAGCTCGCAGGCCTGCTGGCCATCCGCGGCTACCACCTGTCCAATGGCGACGACCAGCGCAACGTCTGCCTCATCCCGGCGTCCGCGCACGGCACGAACGCTGCCTCGGCAGTGCTGGCCGGCATGAAGGTCGTGGTGGTGGCCACCGCTCCTGATGGCACCATCGACCACGTTGACCTGAAGGCCAAGATCGAAGCCCACCGCGACGCCCTTTCGGCCATCATGATCACCTACCCGTCCACGCACGGCGTGTATGACGCCGACGTCCGCGAAGTCTGCGATGCCATCCACGAGGCCGGCGGCCAGGTTTACATCGACGGCGCCAACCTCAACGCACTTGTGGGATTGGCCCAGCCGGGCAAGTTCGGCGGCGACGTCTCGCACCTGAACCTGCACAAGACCTTCTGCATCCCGCACGGCGGCGGCGGACCGGGCGTTGGCCCGGTTGCTGCCAAGGCACACCTGGCGCCGTTCATGCCCGGTGACGCGGCATCCTGGACCGAAGGCAACGATGTCCCGATTTCGGCATCCCGCTTCGGTTCGGCCGGTGTCCTCCCGATCTCCTGGGCGTACGTGAAGCTCATGGGTGGCCAGGGCCTGACCGAAGCCACCAAGTCCGCGCTGCTGGCTGCGAACTACATCGCATCGCGCCTCAACGAGCACTTCCCGGTGCTCTACACGGGTGAAGGCGGACTCGTGGCCCACGAGTGCATCCTGGACCTGCGTGAACTGACCGCGAAGACCGGCGTCACGGCCGAGGATGTGGCCAAGCGCCTCATCGACTTCGGCTTCCACGCCCCCACCCTGGCCTTCCCGGTTGCGGGTACCTTGATGGTGGAGCCCACCGAGTCCGAGGACCTCGTGGAGATTGACCGCTTCATCGAAGCCATGATCACCATCCGCAAGGAAATCGACCAGGTGGCCCACGGCGACTTCTCCGTGCAGGATTCCCCGCTTCGCCGGGCGCCCCACACGGCTGCCGCCGTCGTAACTTCTGATTGGGACCGCGCGTACCCGCGCGAGCAGGCCGCCTTCCCGGTCCACCACCTCAAGCAGGACAAGTACTTCCCGCCCGTTGGCCGCATCGACGGCGCAGCCGGAGACCGCAACCTGGTCTGCTCCTGCCCACCGATCGAAGACTTCGAAAACTAAGGACTCGTCATGACTGAGAACTACACAGCCCTTTACGAAGAACACAAGAAACTTGGCGCGTCGTTCACCGACTTCGGCGGCTGGCAGATGCCGCTCAAGTACTCCTCCGAGTTGGCCGAGCACCACGCAGTCCGCAAGTCCGCAGGCCTGTTCGACCTCTCCCACATGGGCGAAGTCTGGGTCACCGGCCCCGAAGCCGCAGCCTTCCTGGACTACGCCCTGGTGGGCAAGATCTCGGCCATGGCGGACGGCAAGGCCAAATACTCGCTGATCTGCCAGGAAGACGGCGGCATCATCGACGACCTCATTACCTATCGCCGTGGTGCCGACAAGTTCCTGGTGGTGCCGAACGCCGGCAACGCCAAGGTTGTGGCTGACGCTTTGCTTGAACGCGCCGCCGGTTTCGACGTGGTGGTTGAAGATGCCTCTGCCCGGACCTCGCTGATCGCAGTGCAGGGTCCGCTCGCCGAAGCCATCCTGCTGCGCCTGGTTCCGGCCGACCAGCACGCGCTGGTCACCGGGCTCAAGTACTACGCCGCAGTTGAGGTGACCTTCCTGGTGGCAGGCAGCGGCCAGGACCTTCTCCTGGCACGCACCGGCTACACGGGCGAGGACGGTTTCGAGATCTTCGTACCCAACGAATCCGCTGCCGCGCTGTGGCAGGCAATTGCCGCCGTCGCCGAAGAAGGAGAACTGGTTCCGGCCGGCCTTGCCTCCCGCGATTCCCTGCGCCTGGAAGCCGGCATGCCGCTCTACGGCAACGAGCTCTCCCGTGAAGGCAACCCCTTCGCTGCAGGGCTCGGAGCCGTGGTGGCGCTGTCCAAGGAAGGTGACTTCGTTGGCAAGGACGCACTGGCTGCGTTGAAGGCCGACGGTGCCGGTTCCACCACGGGACGCAAGCTCGTGGGCCTCAAGGGCCTGGGGCGTCGCGCCGGACGCGGCCACTACCCGGTCCTCAAGGATGGCGCGGTAGTCGGCGAAGTGACCTCCGGCCAGCCCAGTCCGACCCTCGGGTACCCGGTAGCGTTGGCATATGTCGACGTCGAACACACTGAGCTTGGAACCGCGCTGGACATTGACCTGCGTGGCAAGAGCGAGCCGTTCGAAGTCGTCGCACTGCCTTTCTACAAGCGCCAAAAGTAGCGAGTTTTTGTACAGCTAATGACCCCATAGCCCAGCTATAAAGGCATTAGCTGTACAAAAACTCCACGTTTTTCATTTCGACCACGTAAAGGAAACAGAATGCCCAAAGTAGCGCCCGAACTTCAGTACTCCGACGAGCACGAGTGGGTCTCCCGCGGCGAGGGGAACTCGGTGTCCGTCGGGATCTCCGAGGTTGCCACCGACGCACTGGGTGACATTGTGTACGTTGACCTGCCCGAGGTCGGTTCGACTGTGACCGCAGGCGCGACCTGTGGCGAAGTTGAGTCCACCAAGTCCGTCTCCGACCTGTACTCGCCCGTCACCGGCGAGGTCACGGAAATCAACGACGCCGTTGTTTCGGACCCGGCCCTGATCAACAACGACCCCTACGGCGCCGGCTGGCTCTTCAAGGTCGCTGCTGAGTCCGACGGCCCGCTGCTCTCGGCAGAGGAATACGCCTCCAAGAACGGCGGCGACCTCTCCTAAGGTCCGCGCTCCGGCACGGAACGAGCGTGCAGGGCGTAGCGTTTGTAGTAACTGAATAATTTGCGACGCCGGGTTGCCGCCTTTGGGGGCCATCCGGCGTCGTGCTTCGGTCGTCTGCCGCCACAAGCGGGGGAGGCCATCCGGCAGGACCATCTGCCGGACCGTTTCAAGCTGTATAAAAGGGATCCCGGCTATGGCTGTTGGTGTTTTCGATCTGTTCTCTGTGGGCATTGGTCCGTCGAGTTCCCATACTGTGGGGCCGATGCGGGCCGCCGCTGTGTTCGCTGGTGAGTTGAAGGACGCTGGTGTCCTGGACTCGGTGGCGTCGTTGCGGGTTGATTTGTATGGTTCGTTGGCGGCGACGGGTCGTGGTCACGGAACCATGACGGCGACGTTGCTGGGTTTGGAGGGCTACCACCCTGAACTGATCCTTCCCGAGGAAGTGGAGGAGCGGCTCGCGACGATCGCTGAGAGCGGTGTGCTGAACCTGGCGGGGGCATCCGGCGGGGGTGTGGAATTGCCGTATGCGGTGGAGGATATGGTGTTGCATCCGTTGACGGTGTTGCCGCGGCATACGAACGGGATGAAGTTCGCCGTGGCTGATGCTGCGGGAAACACTGTGCGTGAGGCGACGTTCTTTTCGGTTGGTGGTGGGTTCATTGTCCGTGAGGGTGAGGAGGACGCTGCGCGGCAGGAGTTGGAGGAGTCGAAGAAGGAGTTGCCGTTGCCGTTCAGGACGGCGGCGGAGTTGTTGGGCAGGTGTGCGTCCAAGGGGTTGGGGATTTCGGACATCATGTTCATCAATGAGCGGGCGTCGCGGTCGGAGGAGGAGATCCGGGAGGGTCTTTTGCATATCTGGTCGGTGATGGAGGCCTGTGTTGAAACCAGTTTGAAGCGTGAGGGTGTGTTGCCTGGGGGGTTGCGGGTCCGGCGTCGTGCTCCTGATTGGTTGGAGCGGTTGTTGAAGGAGGACAAGGACCGGAATGATCCGAAGTATTGGCAGGAGTGGGTGAACCTGATTGCTTTGGCGGTCAATGAGGAGAACGCTTCTGGTGGTCGGGTGGTGACGGCGCCGACCAATGGGGCTGCGGGGATTATTCCGGCGGTGTTGTATTACGCGTTGAATTACGCTCCGGGCATGGATCAGGCCAGTCAGCAGGACAGGGATGATGTGGTGGTGAAGTTCCTGCTCGCTGCTGGTGCGGTGGGTGTGTTGTACAAGGAGCAGGCGTCGATTTCCGGTGCTGAGGTGGGGTGTCAGGGTGAGGTTGGTTCGGCGTCGTCGATGGCTGCTGCGGGGCTGGCTGAGGTGATGGGTGGTTCGCCGGGTCAGGTGGAGAACGCTGCGGAGATCGCGATGGAGCATAATCTGGGGTTGACGTGTGATCCGATCGGGGGGTTGGTGCAGATTCCGTGTATTGAGCGGAACGCGATTGCTGCGGCGAAGGCGATCAACGCGGCGAAGATGGCGTTGTGGGGGGACGGGACGCACCGGGTTTCCCTGGACGAGGTGATCGTGACGATGCGTGAGACGGGCAAGGACATGTCCGATAAGTACAAGGAAACCGCGATGGGCGGCCTCGCCGTCAACGTCGTCGAATGCTGAGTCTTTTTACTGTCAGTGCGTAGTGCCATGCTGTATCCATGAGCGGGGGATACGACAGGGATTTTTTGCGGGCACGCCTTGAACTGCCCAGTCCGTCGGCAACGACGATACTGCTGGACTACACCCACTTCTCCGTGCGTTTCCGGGCTGCCCGGAAGCTCGCGGCGATCGTGGGAGTCAACATCAGCGGTGCAGAACTGAACCCGTTGGCGCGGGAAGGAACCTGGCATTTCGATGACAGGGTCCCCCGGGAACAGCAGGCGGGTCCGGACGTCTACAAGAACAACGCCTTCGATCGCGGCCACTTGGTGCGCCGGCTGGATCCCGTCTGGGGGGACGCCGCCACTGCCAAGAAGGCCAACCAGGAGACGTTCTCATTCACCAATGCGGCGCCGCAAGTGGACGATTTCAACCAAGGCAAGGAACTCTGGGTGGGCTTGGAGGACCATGTCCTGGGGCACGCCGATGCCCATGACGCCAAGATCAGCGTCTTCACGGGGCCGGTCCTGCTTGAGGATGATCAGCCCTACCGTGGTGTCCGGATCCCTCGAAAGTTCTGGAAGATTGCGGCATGGACCAACGATGCCAAGCTGGCCGCCGTCGGGTTCGTTCTGGACCAGTCACCACTGCTCGGGAAGGTGGAACTGAAGAGGGCCATTGATCAACGGCTTCTGGAAGGCGAACCTCCGCCCCTGGGTCCCTTCCGGACCTTCCAGGTCCCTATCGGGGAGATCGCCGACCTCACCGGGCTGAGTCTCAGCCGCCTCGCGAACGCCGACCGTCTTGGCAGTGGCCAGCGTGAACTGGGGAAGCAGCCGAATGCCATCGAACTGGAGAGCATGGAGCAGATCAGGCTCTAGGCGCGCCCACTTGGTGGAACGGGGTCACAGCTTGGCCATGATCAGATCCAGGTAGGCGCCCTTCGCCAGATCCGCAGGGCTGATTCCCAGGGCTTCCATGAGTTGATAGGCCTGCTCGGTGGCCTCTTCGGGTCCGAACACTCCACCCACGGCCACTTCCAGCTCGATGAAGTCACCGAGCCCGTCCACGGAGTCCAGATGGATCCTGGCCTCTCCCACCTGGACCACGGCACGGTGCTTGCGAACGCGCCCAAGTTCCCCGTAAGCGTCGGCCAGGACCTGACGCAGACCATCCGGATCGGACGTTGTTGAATGAACATAGTAGGAAGACTTCGGACCGGGTTCGTCTGCCCTGCGGTAGAAGATCAGCACTCCGTGGCCATCGCCGGTCACGCGCAGCTTGAGCCGGCCGCCCGGACACGCAAAGAAAGTATCGTCCTGCGAGCTGTGCCCGGGTTCCGAGCCACCCAGGGAAAGCATGGTGGGCAGCAGACGTTCGATGCTGTCGACATGCGCTTTGATTTCGATGTTCGTTGGCATGGATTTCCCCGGATCAGCTGTGGACGATGTACGCAGTGGAACGAGTGGATGGTGGCTTCCAAGCCTAGCGAACCCCTTGCCGGGCTTGTGCTGAGCGTTTCGTTTGCCCGGTCCGCCCGGGAATCAGCCCGATTTTTCTCGGCCCGATAGACTTGGGGCTGCATGTCCGCATGCGCACGATGCTTTTGAACACTGCACCAAAACCCTGAGATTGGACACGGCCACCTTGCGAGAATTTACCGCCCGCTTTGCCACTGCCGAGGAAATCGATAATTGGGACAAGCACGTCACTGCCAACCCGAACGGTGGCAACATGCTGCAGTCGGACGCCTACGCGGCAGTCAAGGACGGCAATGGGTGGCTTGTCCGCCGGCTCGTCATCGAGACCGCTGACTACGCCAGCTACAACCTCCTGCTGGAGAAGAAGTTCCCCGTCCTGGGACGGCTCTGGTACCTGATCAAGGGTCCGGACGCCGGGTCCGTTGACGACATCAAGCCCATGCTGGACGCCGTCGCTTCCTTGGCGCGGGAACAGAAGATGAACGTCTTCACCATCAAGATAGAGCCCGACGTCGTGGAGTCGCCTGAGGTAGCCGCTCACCTGAAGGCCAGTGGCCTGGTCAAGGCCCCGAATATCCAGTCCAACGACTCCACCGCGCTGCTGGACATCTCAGCGCCTGCCAATGAAGTGCTTCGGAGCATTTCCTCCCGGGCCCGCAACGCAGTCCGCCGTGCGGAGCGCGAGGGCTGCGTTGTCCGGCAGGAAGAGGCGGGCGAGGAAAGCTACCGCAAGCTCTACGCCCTCATGCAGAACACCGTGAACGCCAAGGGCGCCATGCCTCTGCGGAGCTATGAGTACTATGCCGCGTTCTGGGGTGCATTCTGCAGTCGTGGACAGGGACAGTTCTTCTTCGTGTACGAGGACGATGCCCCGAGCGTAGGCGCGTTTGTGATCAATTACGGTTCCAAAGCCACCTACAAGGATGGCGGGTCGACACAGAACCGCAAACAGTATGGCGACTCCCACCTGGTCCAGTGGGCTGCCATTGCGCGCATGCAGGAACTTGGCTGCGTCGAGTATGACTTCTGCGGCACCCCTCCAGGAGCCCGGATCAAGGACAAGACCCACCCGCTGTATGGCCTGGGATCGTTCAAGACAAGCTTCACCAAGACGGTCACGGACTTCGTGGGCTGCTACGACCTCGTGCTGGGTCCGGTCCGTTACAAGCTGTGGCTCAAAGGGGCCGAGCGGGTGTTCCGTCGACTTGAAACCATGCGCACCGGAGGCCAGTTCTACTGACCGGCAGCAAAAGCCAACAAGCCAGCGAAAAGGCCCGCCCCGGCCACCAACGGGCGCAAATCTAACTTAGGCGAGGTAATTTCTTTGACTCCGATCGAGGCTGGAACCGACATGGAATTCGTGATTCTCAGCGACGCTGATTTCGAGACGTTTGCCAAGGGACACCCGCAGGGGAGCTTCATCCAGTCCATGGACCTGACGCGTTTCCAGCGCGCCCGCGGACAGGAAGTCGAGCTCTTCGGCGTGACCCGGGGCGGGAGCCTTATCGCAGCAGGAAAGCTCGTGTACACGTCCAACCGTTTTGGCTACAAGACAGCCGACTGCGCCAAGGGACCACTGATGGACTACAGCGACCCGGCAGTGGTTCGCTTCGTCGTCGGGCAGTTGAAGAAGCACGCGGCCTCGAAGAAGGCCGCAGAGCTGCGGATATCACCCAACCTCCGGTACATCGCGCGCGATGAGGACGGCGCGGAGCACCCGGAAGTCGAGGACAACCGTCCATTGCTCAAGGAACTGGAAGGCCTTGGCTTCCAGCACCAGGGCTTCGACATGAACTTCGCCAACATCAACTGGATGTTCATCAAGCAGCTCGACGGCATCGCCGATTCCGAAGAGCTCATCATGGGTATGAACTACCGCACCCGCAAGGCCATCAGGAAAGCGGAGAAGAACGGCGTGTACCTGGAACAGGCCACGCTGGAAACGCTGGATGACTTCTACAGCGCGCTGAGCACTGCCGGCGACGAGAAGGGCTTCACGTACCGCGAACGCGAGTACTACGAGCAACTCCTCAGGAACACCTCCGATGAGTTCACCAAGCTCATGATGGCCAAGATCAACATCCCCGCGTACCGGGCCTCCATTACCGAACGCCTGGAAGCTGAATCCGCTACCCTTGCTGACCTCAAGCGGGAGGTTGAGGAAACCGGCAGCAAGAAGAAAGCCAACCGCGTCAAAGTGGTCCAGGATCTCGTGGACAGCTACGAGCGAAGCCTGAAGGACATCGAGCGCTTCCCGGACTCCGTGGGCGTGGCTACCGTAGCTGCCATTCACTTTGCGTGTTCAGGTGACGAACTCACGTGCGTCATCGGCGGCACCGTGCAGGACTACATCTACTTCAACGGCGCAACGTCCCTTTACTGGGGCATGATGTTACACGCGCTGAACAACGGCTACTCCCGCTACAACTTCTACGGGACTTTCGGCATCCAGGGCCAGGACGAAACCGGGCACGGTGGCTATGAATTCAAGAAGGGATTCGGTGGCGAGGTGGTCCAGCTGCTGGGTGACTTCGTTGCTCCGGTCAGTCCCCTGAAGTACACGGCGTACCGTGTGGCCAGGAAGCTCGCAGGGGCCGCCCAGACAGTTCTGGGACGATTGCCGCTGGGCAAATTGCCGGTAGTACGAAACCTGCGGGGTAACCGCTGATCAAACAGCCAAGGGAGGATCGCCGCGTGACTGAACGCCCCGATGGGTCCGCCAGCCGGCCCCAGACCGACGGGTTGCCAAAGACCCAGCCGTTGCGCCCGTCGCAGGTCCGGCAGAACGTCAACGCCAAACGCATGCTGATGCGTCTGGTGCAGGGCGATAGTCCGCCTACCGCTCCCATGAACATCGTGGACCGGCTCGCCGGGAGTCCTTACGCCAATCCCACCATCCAGGTGGTTGGCGTGGACGCCTCGGCCCGCAAGACCATCGACTTCGCGCTCCATTTGGCCGAAGTGATGTTCCGTTACGGTGCGGGTGCGTTGGAAGTAGAGACGAGCATGATCGCTGTCACGGCCGCGCTCGGACTGAAGAACGTGGAAGTGGACATCACCAACCAGTCGGTGGCCATCAACTACGCTCCCAAGGACCAGACCCCCATCACCCTGCTGAGGGTGGTGCGCTCCTGGACCAACAACTACGCCGGATTGGCTCAGGTCCATCAACTGGTCACCGACATCGTGGCCGGGGGAGTTGGCCGTGACGAAGCCGTTCGCCGGCTGAACGGCATCATCCGCAGTGCCAAACCCTTCCCCCGGTGGATGGTGACGATCGCCTTCGGTATCTTCGCCGCAGTCTTTGTGGGTGTGTTGGGTGGCGGCATTGGTGCCTCGGCGGTGGCTTTCGGTTCCAACATCCTCATCAGCCTGCTGTCCCGCCAGCTTGTTAGATGGCGGACGGCGGACTTCTTCAACACCATGGCCTGCGCCTTCCTGGTTACGTTCGTTGCCCTGATGCTCCGTTGGGCGGGGGTGGAGATCGCCCCATCCATTGTGGTGGCCGGTGGAATCCTGCTGCTCCTTCCCACGGGCCGGCTGGTGTCCTCGGTGCAGGATGCCATCAATGGCTTCCCGGTTACTGCCGCAGGCCGGTTCCTCTCCACGCTGCTGACCTTTGGCGCGATCGTGGCGGGCATTGGCGTGGCCGTGGTGGTCGGGACACTCATGGGCAGTGCCGTCCTCGACGTCACCCAGACATTCCCGGACGCGTACCCCTTGTGGGGACAGGCCGTCCTGATCGCCGTCGCGGTGGTGGCGATCGGCGTGACGGAACAGACCCAGATGCGGTTGTTGATTCCGACGGCGGCAGTCGGCTTGGTGGGTTTCTTCGTTTTGTGGGGGGTTGGCCAGGCCGGCTTGGGCGAACGTTTGTCACCCGCCGTTGCGGCGGTGGCCATCGGCCTCCTGGCGCGTGTGGTGGCTCTGAAGCTGGGCGCCCCGCAGTTGGTGGTGGCTGTTCCGGCGGCGCTGATCCTGCTGCCGGGGCTCACCATTTTCCGGTCAATGTATGCCTTGACCGTTGAGGGCGGCAACATCCTGCTGGGTGCGGGCGGAATGCTGAATGCAGGTGCGATCGTACTCGGGGTAGCCGCTGGAATCGTGCTCGGCGACAACCTCGCCAGGCCGCTGACCAAGGGTCTTTCCAGCAACGAACGCCGCCGGGTGCGCCGGCGCTAGGCCGCCTCCCCCTCTGGAGTTTTTGTACAGATGTTGCCCCTAAAAGGCCTTTTTAGGGGCAACATCTGTACAAAAAGTCAGCTAGATCTGGCCGACGGGAAGCTTCTTCTCCGCCTGGAAGACTTCCTCCACACGGCCCAGGGCCCAGTACCCGGACAACGAAACCTGCGAACGCTCCAGGCCGCGCTGGACGAAGAAGATCTCCCTGAGGCCCTTCATGTACCCCCGCTCGCCGTGCGCGAAGACGTCGACGCGTCCCGGCAGCCATTCGGTGCTGCGCAGGGCGTCCAGGAGCAGGGGGCTGGAGCCGGCCGGCGTGCCCTTGCGCAGCAGCCAGTGCAGTTCGACTCCGTGGGGCGCTGCGAGGGGAAGAATGTCGGCTTCGCTGTCCACCTCGAGGTAGGCGGTTCCCCGGGCGTCGGCGTCCAGGGCCTCAATGCATGCGGCGATCGCAGGGATCGCTGCGTCATCTCCGGCAAACAGGTACCAGTCGGCGTCGGGGGATGGGTTGTAGCCGCCGCCCGGACCAGTGAAAATCAGCGAATCCCCGGGCCTGGCCTTGGCCGCCCAAGGACCTGCAAGGCCTTCATCCCCGTGCACCACGAAGTCGATGGCCAGTTCTTGTGCCTCCAGGTCCACCCAGCGGATGGTGTAGGTCCGGGTATGCGGCCACTGTTCGCGTGGCATGGTCTCGCGGATGGCCCACAAGTCCAGGGGCTGCTCGTAGTCGATGCCGTCCTGCGGGAAGACGATCTTGACGTAGCGGTCCACGTAGTCGTTGTTGACGTAGTCGTTGAACCCCGGACCGCCGGCCACGATCCGCACCATGTGGGGTGAAAGGCGCTCGTTCCGCAAGACGGTCAGGTTGACCTGCGGACGGCTTTTGCGTGTGGCGGACGAGGTGACGGGGAGAGCAGTCATATAGGTAAGCCTAAGCTAATCGACTGGGCCCCGGCCGGGTATGAGTCGAAGGTTACAAACGCTCCCTCACGTTGCGCGTACTTGGGCCAAACGCTTCCTCACGTCCTACAGGACCGGGAGTTCCCAGTCGACAGGTTCCGCGCCTTGTTCGACCAACAATGCGTTGGTCCTGCTGAAGGGTTTGGAACCGAAGAAGCCCCGGGACGCCGAGAGCGGGCTTGGATGGACGGAGACCACCGACGGCGCCCCCTCCAGCAGCGGCACGACACTTTCGGCGTCTTTGCCCCACAGGATTGCGACCAGCGGCTTCTGCCGTCCCGCACCGTCCGTCCGCTGTGCGACGGCGGTGACTGCCGCCGTCGTGATGGCCTCCCATCCCTTCCCGCGGTGGGCGCCGGCATTGCGGGCCTCGACCGTGAGGACGCGGTTCAAGAGGAGGACGCCTTGCTCCGTCCATGCGCTGAGATCGCCATGGACGCGGGGTGGGAGGCCGAGGTCGTCATGAAGCTCTCGGTAAATGTTGGCAAGGCTGCGGGGGATGGGCCGTGTTTCGCGCGAGACGGAGAAGGAGAGTCCCACGGCGTGTCCCGGTGTCGGATAGGGATCCTGGCCCAGGAGGAGGACTTTGACGTCGGACAAGGGTTGCTGGAACGCCCGGAGGATGTTCCCGGAGGCGGGGAGGATCTGTTTGCCGTCGTTGGCACGCCGGGCGGCAAAGGACAGGGCATCGCGCAGTTGGCCTTCGACCGGACGCAGGGCATCGGCCCAGTCGGGAGCCATCAGCTCCTCAATCGGACGGTCAAGCAGCGCAGCCAAGCCCGCGTCCTCCGGGCCCGCAGGTTCAAGATCAAAGAGAGCATCCTCGCCAGTCACCTGGCCATTGTCTCCCGCGTGGCGGAGGTCGGGCGAATGACAGTGATGTTATTCGCCCGTAACATGGGGGTAGGACATTTTCCCCAACAAGCGTCGAAGGAGTGTGCCGTGGCAGAACCAGCACCGGAACCAATGGCGCCGCAGGCCGACGGGTTGGCCTTGGAAGATCTCACGGCCGGTACCCGAAGCGACTCCCCGTTGAGTGAGCGTGATCAGCAGATGTTGGCGCTGGAACGGCAGTGGTGGAAGTACGCCGGCGCGAAAGAACAGGCTATCCGGGAGCTCTTCGACCTCTCTGCCACCCACTATTACCAGATCCTGAATGCACTGATCGACACCGAGGACGCGCTGGCCCACGACCCCATGCTCGTCAAGAGATTGCGTAGACTACGTACGTCCCGCCAACGCGCGCGGACAGCGCGGCGCTTGGGGTCGGACGCGTAAATCGCCAGGCTGATCTGTCAGCAGCAACCAGCAAGGACAACGCTTCACCATGACCAAGTATGCCAGGGACGAATTCGACCAGGTCCCACAGAACACCTCCCGGCAGGGCGTTCATCGCGACGGCCAGGACATTGCGCGTCCCACCTTGTGGCCGGTTCTGACTGTTGGAGCTGTGGCTCTGGTGCTCGGCCTCGTAGCGTTCCTCATCCTGCCGAACCTTGGGCTTGTCGCGCCCAGCGCGTCGTCAAACGTCTCGACGCCGGTACCCCAGCAAACGTCCACCTCGCCGTCCGCTGCGCCATCCGAATCGAGCAGCGCCCCGCCCGCTTCCAGCGAACCGAGCACCCAGCCGACGCCGTCGAGCACTCCGTCAGCGACGCCGTCATCGGCGCCGGTGGACAAGAGCGTTCCGGTGGCGGTTTACAACGGGGCAGGTACTGCCGGCTTGGCGGGCAGGGTTGCAGGCCTGGTGCAGGGCGGTGGCTGGACGCTCAGCACGGTAGCCAACTGGGGCGGCATTCCCCAGCAGACCTCGGTGATCTTCTACAACGCTCCGGCGCAGAAGGCCAATGCAGAGGCCTTGGGAACCCTCCTGGGCATCCAGAAGATCATTGAGACCCCGGATGTGCAGCAGCCGCTGGTTGTCGTAGCGGGACCCGGCTACCAGTAACGGCGCGGCTCCACGGCCCAAAACGGCCAACTCGGTTAAGCCTCAATAACAAAACCAGCACCCCGCCCATTGGGGGCAGCGCCGGCGGAGTGACTGTGGTTACAGTGGACTAATTCCGGTCCGGAGATCCCGGCAACCGGTCTTGGCTACTGCGAAAGTGTGGGCATCATGGCATTGGGAACCGTCAAATGGTTCAACGCCGAAAAGGGCTACGGATTCATCACTGTGGATGAGTCCGGCGACGACGTCTTCGTGCACTGGTCGGCTATCCAGATGGATGGCTTCCGTGCCCTGGAGGAGGGCCAGAGGGTGGAGTTCGAACTGGGGGAGGGCCAGAAGGGACCGCAGGCCGAGGGTGTTCGCGTCGCCTGACTTTCAGGGTTGTCCCGCATCGCCATCAGCTATCGGCTGAAACCCGTGTTTTTACTGCGAAAAGTGCAGGCTCTGCTTGCACTCTCCCCGGTCGAGTGCTAATTATTGATTTAGCACTCCTGCGGTTCGACTGCTAAATCCGGCCCGGGTTTCCCCGGTGGCGAACAGTGGTGGGATCGCTGGGAGATCAAGAAACACCTTGGTGGGGTGAGGTTCGGAACGCGGGGCATACAGAGGCCGCACGTGAAGGACCGTCCGTCGCGGGCACCCCATCTGACAGGTACCTTCTTAACGACTGTCCCGAAAGGACTACCGCCGTTATGGCCAAGATCATTGCATTTGATGAAGAGGCACGCCGCGGCCTCGAGCGGGGCCTGAACATCCTCGCAGACGCCGTCAAGGTCACCCTCGGCCCGCGTGGACGCAACGTCGTCCTCGAAAAGAAGTGGGGCGCCCCCACGATCACCAACGATGGCGTTTCCATCGCCAAGGAGATCGAGCTGGACGATCCTTACGAGAAGATCGGTGCAGAACTGGTCAAGGAAGTTGCCAAGAAGACGGATGACGTCGCTGGCGACGGTACCACCACTGCAACCGTCCTCGCCCAGGCACTGGTGAAGGAAGGCCTGCGCAACGTTGCCGCAGGCGCCGACCCGCTGTCCCTCAAGCGCGGTATCGAGAAGGCTGTTGAGGCAGTCATCAGCGAACTGCTGGCCTCCGCCAAGGAAATCGAAACCAAGGAAGAGATCGCAGCTACGGCTTCCATCTCCGCCGGTGACCCGGAAATCGGCAGCCTGATCGCCGAAGCCCTGGACAAGGTGGGCAAGGAAGGCGTCATCACGGTTGAAGAGTCCAACACCTTCGGCCTGGAACTTGAGCTCACCGAAGGCATGCGCTTCGACAAGGGCTACATCTCCGCTTACTTCGTCACGGACGCAGAACGCCAGGAAACGGTCCTCGAAGACCCGTACATCCTGATCGTCAACTCCAAGATCTCCAACGTGAAGGAACTCGTCACGGTTCTGGAGAAGGTCATGCAGTCCAACAAGCCGCTGCTGATCATCGCCGAAGACATCGAGGGCGAGGCCCTGGCCACCCTGATCGTCAACAAGATCCGTGGCACCTTCAAGTCTGTTGCCGTAAAGGCTCCGGGCTTCGGTGACCGCCGCAAGGCCCAGCTGGCCGACATCGCCATCCTCACCGGTGGCCAGGTCATCTCCGAAGAAGTTGGCCTCAAGCTCGAAAACGCCGGCCTGGACCTCCTCGGCACCGCCCGCAAGGTTGTTGTCACCAAGGACGAGACCACCATCGTTGAAGGTGCCGGCGACGCTGACGCAATCGCAGGCCGCGTGGCCCAGATCCGCGCCGAGATCGAGAACTCCGACTCCGACTACGACCGCGAGAAGCTGCAGGAACGCCTGGCCAAGCTGGCCGGCGGCGTTGCAGTCATCAAGGCCGGTGCCGCCACCGAAGTTGAGCTCAAGGAACGCAAGCACCGCATCGAGGACGCAGTCCGCAACGCGAAGGCTGCTGTTGAAGAAGGCATCGTTGCCGGTGGTGGCGTTGCCCTCATCCAGGCAGGCGCCAAGGCATTCGCCAACCTCACCCTGCAGGGTGACGAGGCAACGGGTGCCAACATCGTCAAGGTTGCCATCGACGCACCGCTGAAGCAGATCGCTTTCAACGCCGGCCTGGAGCCGGGCGTTGTGGTGGATAAGGTTCGCGGCCTGCCTTCCGGCCACGGCCTGAACGCTGCCACGGGCGTCTACGAAGACCTTCTGGCTGCCGGCGTCAACGACCCCGTAAAGGTCACCCGCTCGGCTCTCCAGAACGCTGCTTCCATCGCTGGTCTCTTCCTGACCACTGAAGCTGTTGTTGCAGACAAGCCCGAGAAGAACGCTCCGGCTCCCGGCGGCGACGACATGGGCGGCATGGGCGGCTTCTAAGCCCCACAGCTGTAGCGATACAGCGCCAGGCTCACGCTTGAAAACACGCGACGGCGGTCCCCACTCCGGTGGGGGCCGCCGTTGTGCGTCCGCGGCCAGGTCTTTTGGAGCCTGCTGCTGCTGGCTGCCGGGGCGCGGGCGCGTTTAAGTGTCGGTGCGGTCTGGCAGGATTAATGCATGACGATTATTGCTGCCGCCGATGGGTCTGCCCTCGGTAATCCTGGACCGGCCGGCTGGGCCTGGTACGTTGATGACTCCTGTTGGCGCGCGGGAGGGTGGCCGCACGGCACCAACAACCAGGGTGAATTGATGGCTGTGCTTGACCTTTTCCGGTCAACAGCCCACGTACCTCACGAAGAACTGCTGATCCTTTGCGACAGCCAATACGTCATCAATTGCATAACCAAGTGGATGCCGGGCTGGAAGCGAAAGGGTTGGCGGAAGGCCGATGGGAAGCCCGTCTTGAATGTGGACCTCCTCAAAGAGATCGACCAAGCGATCGCGGGACGCAAGTACACGTTTGAGTGGGTCAAGGGCCATGCCGGCCATGACCTCAATGAGGCAGCGGACGAGCGCGCACGCGCGGTGGCCACGGCTTATCAGCAGGGCATAGCGCCGCGCAGTGGCCCCGGCTTCCCTGGAGCCCAGGAGAAGGCAACCGCTGCCGGGAAGGGATCCCCGGCAGCGACGACGGTATCGGAGGTACCGGTCCGGTCCGAGCCCGTTGCCGTGGCCTCCGGGGTCGCTTCTGTGTCCGCCTCGAATGCACTTCCGGCGTCCGTGCGTCCCGACCGGAGCATCCGGCCGCATTTCGAGCCCACCTTGTTTGGCGAGGCGGGCCTCTTCGGCCAGCCCGACCTGTTCAGCGAACTGGGAGATGACACTTCAGCGCCCGAGCTCTCGGCTGAGGACACCGTCCTTGCCTTGGAACGCGAACTGCTCAGGCCGGACGTCAGGGCCGACATCGGAAGGATCGGAGTTCTCCTTCACCCGGACTTCGCCGAGATCGGCAGCTCGGGACGCTACTGGACCCGCGATGCCATGATGATGGCCCTGGAAGAAGACCCGGGAGAGGCAACGGAACTGGAGCTCCTGAGCGCGGACCGGCTCAGCGAAAACACCATCCTGCTGACTTACCGCAGTTTCAGCCATTCCGGTTCAGCGCTCCGCAGCTCCGTCTGGACGCTCGACCGGGGCCAATGGCGGCTGCGGTTCCACCAGGGCACGCTCGAAAAACAGTAGCTGAGACAGCCCGGTATAACCTGCAGGGCCGGATGCACAGGGGGGAAGACAGCCGGCCCCGCAGGAAATCGAAGCGTCCTGGATCGGGACGTTTGGTCCGAGGGGATCCTAGTAGGCGAAGCGTTGGGTATTGCCTTGTTCCACCTCTGAGTAGCTGGTTGCGGCCGAGGCCAATGCCATGGTGATGGAATCCAGAGAGGCTTCGACCTTGCTTTGGGTGAGCGACCATTCCACCAGGAGGGCCTGGAAGTTGTTGGCCGCTGAGCCTTTCCAGCTGGCCTGCAGTTCTTCCAGGCCGCGTCTCATGGTGTGCACGTCTGTACTGATGCGGTCCACAGTTCCTTTGACGTTGGCGGACTTGAGCTGCAGCAGCTCGGTATCAACGGAGATGACGGTCATGGATGGTGCCTTTCGATGAAGATGTCCCGCCGTATGCGCGGGCTGCTTGGGAAGCGTGGCCACTGCATTCAGCCTAGGGACTGCGCCTGCAGCCCGTAACGGCCCTTCATCGCTATGTGGATAAGACTGCTATGTGCAAAAGCACTATGCGGACGGCACCTCGGCCGGTTCTTCACGGAAGGGGAGGCTGACCACCAAAGTGGCGCCGCCGCCGTCGGTCTCTGTCACCTGGACCGAGCCACCGTGGGAGCCGACGATCGCCGCCACAATCGCCAGTCCCAGGCCGCTGCCACCGGTTTCCCGGGTCCGCGAGGTGTCTGCCCGGTAAAAGCGTTCGAAGATCTTGTTGGTTTCCGACTCCGGAATCCCGGACCCGTGGTCGCGGATCTCAATGACGGACATTTTCCCGGCGGGGGTGGTGCTTACGCCGACGGCGAGCTCAATCGGGCTTCCCTCCGGCGTGTACCGCAAGGCGTTGCCCACCAGGTTCCCGATCACTTGGCGAAGTTTCGCTTCATCCCCCTGGACCGGCGCCGCAGAGGGGGAATCGCCGTCGAGACCTGTGAGGGTGATGGTCCGGTCGCCGGAGGACGCCTTGGTGTCCACCATGGCGTCGTGGGCAAGGAGCTGCAGGTCTACAGGCTTGAGCTGGAGCGGCCGCTGTTCGTCCAGGCGCGCCAGAAGCAGCAGGTCTTCCACCATTGAACCCATCCGCTTGGCTTCGCTTTCGATCCTCCCCATGGCCATGGCCACGTCTTCCTCGGTGGAGAGGGCTCCGTGCCGGTACAGCTCGGAGAAGCCTCGAATAGTCACCAGGGGAGTCCGCAGTTCGTGGGACGCGTCCGCGGCAAAGCGGCGCATCCGGCCCTCAGAGGCGGCACGTGCGGCGAACGAGGCTTCGATGTGGGCGAGCATGGCGTTGAGGGAACCGCCGAGCCTGCCCACTTCGGTATGCGGATTGTCTACTTCCACACGGCGGGAGAGGTCGCCTGCGGCAATGGCCGCTGCGGTCTTTTCCACCTTGGCCAGGGGGCGGAAGGACCGTGCAACTGTCCAGGTGGCTATGAAGAACGCCAGGACCAGCGTCAGCAGGCCGACGCCCACCACCACGAGGACGGCGTGCTCCATGACCTTGTCCACGGGAGTCAGCGGCAGCCCAATGATGACCACGCCATTCTGCCCGTTGGCCACGACTCCCACAGCAACAACCCGCCAGTTGGTTCCGGCGGTTCCCTTGACCTGGAAGGGCGCATTGGCGCGCTGCTTCGCTTCCAGCGGGGTGATGTTGGAAATCGCCGGACGATCGCTCTGGCTGCCGCCGAATGGATACGGTGCAAGGTCAGGGACGTAAAGCGTCAGGGAATAGTCCGTGGGAACCGCGGTGTCTGCGGGCACGGCGCTGTTAGGCTCGGTCAGCCTGTCGAAGGACTGGCGGTCCTGGGCCAAGGCGACAGCGGCCTTGAGCTTGTCGTCGACTTGGCCCTGCAGGTAGCTCTTGACGAGCGTCAGGGTACCTGCGCCGGTCGCCGCGAGGGCAAGCAGGAGCAGGCACATGATGATGGCTACCAGCTGCGACCGCAGGGAAGCCGACTTCCAGCGTTGCAGCAAGGTCAGCGCTTCTCTGCCGTTCGCAGCACGTAGCCCACGCCGCGCTTGGTCTGGATGAGGGCTGCGGCATCGGGATCGATGTCCACCTTGCGGCGAAGGTAGGAAATGTAGGACTCGACGATCGAGGCATCTCCGTTGAAGTCGTATTCCCACACGTGGTCAAGGATCTGGGCCTTGGACAACACGCGGTTGGGGTTGAGCATCAGGTAGCGGAGCAGCTTGAATTCGGTGGGGGACAGCTCGATCACGGTGCCGCCGCGGCGGACTTCATGGGCGTCGTCGTCGAGTTCAAGATCGTCAACGCGGATGACGGCGTCATCGTCCTCCAGCGGCTGCGTGCGGCGGAGTACGGCGCGGATCCGGGCCACAACCTCGTCAAGGCTGAACGGTTTGGTGACGTAGTCATCGCCGCCCACCGTCAGGCCGGTGACCTTGTCTTCGGTGTCATCCTTCGCGGTCAGGAAAAGCACGGGGAAGTGCTTGCCGGCCGCGCGGAGACGGCGGGTGACGGTGAAACCGTCCATGTCCGGAAGCATGACGTCCAGGACCGCCAGGTCCGGGGCATGAAGGTCGGCGGCGGCGAGGGCTTCGCGACCGTTGGCCGCGGCGACCACCTCGAAGCCGGCGAAACGCAGAGACGTGGAAAGAAGCTCGCGAATGTTGGGCTCGTCGTCAACCACAAGGAGCTTGGCTTCAGGACCGTTCTTTTTCATGACACCCATAGTGCTCCCAGAAACTGGGAGTTCTCTGAATGCTGCATGTGAGCCCCCCAAGTGCCAACGGCGTGTCAGGTTGGTTATGCCTGCAGGACCAACCCGACTCCCAGCGCCACCATGGTCACGGCAATCCCGCCGTCCAGGAACCGCCAGGACAACGGACGGGCGAAGAAGCCGCGGAGGAACCTCGCGCCGAATCCCAGGGAACAGAACCAGAGGATACTGCCCACCATGGCGCCGGCCCCGAACCACCACTGCAGGGGACTGCCTTGGGCGTTCGCCAGCGAGCCGATGAGGGCGATGTCCAGGTAGACGTGCGGATTGAGCCAGGTCAGCGCGAGGACGGTGGCTACCGCGGCCAGGGCACTGCCCTTTCGGCCGGTACCACCGTTACCACTGGTGCTTTCGCCCGTCGTCAACGACTGCGGCCGCATGGCGCGCCTGGCCGCCATCACGCCGTACGTCACCAAAAATGCGGCGCCTACATAGCGGAGGACGACGACGGCGGCAGGCGCTGCCGTCATCAGCGCACCTGTACCGAAGACTCCGGCCGCGATCAGGACGGCATCCGAAAGCGCACACACAGCGACGATGGGGACGAGGTGTTCGCCTCTGATGCCTTGGCGCAGCACGAACGCATTCTGGGCGCCGATGGCAACAATGAGGGCAAGACCCGTGGCCAGGCCGAGGCCTGCGGAATGGAAGTAGTCAAGGGAAGTCACCCTCCCGAAGTTACGGCGGTCCCAAACCTAAGACCAGCTAAAGTTTCTGAATCTGCGTAAGCTGAGCTTATGAGCCAGTTTCCATCCGAACAGTTGCTGACCTTTGCCACTGTCCTCTCCGAGGGGACGTTGGAAGCGGCGGCGCGCATGCTTCACATCACGCCGTCGGCGGTGTCCCAAAGGCTGAAAGCACTGGAACAATCCACGGGCCGGGTCCTGCTGCAACGCAGCAACCCTGCCCTGGCAACTGAAGCCGGCGAGGTCGTCCTGCGGCTGGCGCGGCAGGTGGGACAGCTGGAAGCCGACGCGGGCAAGGAACTGGGTCTGGATGGTGGCCAGCCCCAACTGGCCCTGCCGATCGTGGTCAACGCGGATTCTTTGGCGGTGTGGTTTCTGAAGGCGCTTGCCCAAGTGCCCGGCAGCCTCAACGTCACGTTCGATCTCCACCGTGACGACGAGCAGCACTCCACGTCGCTGCTCCGGTCAGGCACGGTCATGGCTGCTGTGACGGCCACGCCCGAGCCCGTCCAAGGCTGCCGCGTCGAAAGCCTCGGCATCATGCGGTACCTCCCCGTGGCCGCTCCGACGTTCGTGGAACGTTGGTTTCCGGGCCTTCCCAAGGGCCTCGACGGCGCAGCACTCAATGCTGCGCCAACAGTGGACTTCGACCGCAAAGACACCTACCAATGGGCCTTCGTCCAGTCCGTGATCAACGCCGAGGGGCGGCCGGTTCCCGAGAGGAAAGGCCCGCGCCACTATGTGCCGGCATCCCAGGACTTTGGCGATGCGATCCGGCTGGGACTCGGCTGGGGTCTCATCCCGGAAGTCCAATGCGGTCCCGACATTGCGGACGGGCGGCTGATCGAGCTCGCTCCGGAGCAGCCTTTCGATGTGCCGCTGTACTGGCAGCGGTGGCGCACGGCGTCCTCTGCACTGGACACGCTCAGCGAGACGGTCCGCCGGGTGTCGGCACAATACCTCCGCCAGTCCTGAAGACGCTAAATCCGAACACGCCCGCCGATGCTTCCAAAAATGTCGGTGCCCCGTTCCACACTTAAAACATGGCAAACACAGCAGCTCCAGTCAGCATCCATCACCTCACCGGTGAGGTCGAATTCCATGTCACCTACCTGGACACGGACACCGGACGGGTCCGGCGTGAAGACTTCCAGGACCTCATGGAGGCAGAACGCTTCGCCAGTGCGCAGCTCCGCGACGCGGACTCCTGGGCCGTCATTGACCAAGTGGACACCACGCCCTCAAACCGGATGGTCGCCTGAACCCCTGGCAGGTCGCCTGAACGCCTTACTCGGGCCGGTTCCCGGCGTGGCCGCCGTGGACGAACGGTGATGACACGCCTTCGTATTTGAGCATCATCATCATGCCCTCGGCAGCATGATCCAGATTGTGGCAGTGATCCATCCAAATTCCCGGGTTGTCGGCATGCAGCAGTACTTCCCATACTTCGCCGGGCAGCACATCCACGGTGTCCAGGACCAGTGGTGAGCCGCTGGGTGCCACGCCGTTCCTGCTCAGGACCTGCACGTGATGACCGTGCGGATGCATCGGGTGGGGTTCGGCGGTCCTGTTCACCACCGTCACTTTCACAGTGTCACCCTCCGCCACCTCAATGGACGGCACCAGCGGGTACGCCGCCCCGTTCACAGTGAAGGCATACCGCAGGACACCATCCACAAAACGAAATTGCCGGTCCAGCACCACTACCTCTTCGCGGGTGACAGCAGAGGCAGGTGGACCGGACGCCTCTGTCGGAGTCCCGGCCAGCGTATTCCCGGCGGACAGTGGACTGCCATAATCCAAAAGGTCCAGCACAGGAGTGGTGGCAAAAACGCCTGACGGCGCCCGCCCTTGGGCCGTTGTGGGGAATCCGGGTGGGGCAATGACCACCACGGCGTCGGCTGCCGAATCCGAGCGCAGGGTGACGGGGGAGTCCGGCATGCTGAACGCAACATCCACCCGGCCGCCCGCTCCCAGCCGCACCAACTTTCCCTTGATGTCCCCGGGCTCATTGACGTCGGTACCGTCCACGGCCACGGCCTTGAAGGACGTGCCTTCCACAAGGTAGCGCTGGGGCAAGGAATCGGTGTTCACCAGCCGCACCCGCACACTCGTCCCCGGGGCGGCCCGGTATTCGCTGCTGCGGTCTGAGGAGCCCAGCAACCCCAGACCGCTGAGGTCGTGCCCCGCCACCACGATATCCGTGTCAGCACGGACCTTCGCGGGATGGTGCACGACGAATGCGCCGTAGAGGCCCTTGCGGACCCCCTCGGCCGAATCCTGATGTGTGTGATACCAGTACGTACCGGCCTGTGCTGCGGTGAAGCGGTAGGTGGTGGACTGGCCAGGCATCACTGCGTCCTGTGTTGCGCCAGCCACTCCGTCCATGGCGTTGGGGACGTCGTAGCCGTGCCAATGGACAGTCACACCGGCGGCGACATCCCGGTTCTTGAGAACCACCTCCACTACCTCGCCCAGCGTGGCTTCTATCATCGGGCCAGGAACGCTCCCGAAGGTCCAGGCTTCCGTGGTTCGTCCGGATGGCAGGGGCAGCTGCTCCACCCGGGCGGTTAGTTCGTAGTGCCGGACCACCGCATCTTTGGGTGTCTCACCCACGAGGCTGGTCACCGGCGTCGGGTCCGCGACCGTGGCGGCGCTGTTACCGCGGTGATGGCTTACAGCGGCGGCTATCGCCGCGCCAGCGGCGGAGCGGCTCCCGAGCCATGCAAAGACTCCCGACCCCAACACTGTGCAAAGCATAAGGGCGGCCACGGCGGCCGACGCCGTCGTCGAACGTCTGCCATGGGTTCGCGCGACGCCGGAGCCGGCCGGCTTTCCCAGGGCGATCCAGGCGATCAGCATTGTTCCGCCCACCATGAAGAGAAGTACTGCGATGCTCCACGGTGCGGGGAACGGTCCGAGGACCAGGACTAGAACCAGTGCGGCGGCAGCGGACGAGGCCGCCGCCACCATTGCCATCACCGCCCCTCGGCGGCTTCGCCCGAACCACCACCGGACCCTGGCAGGTTTGGCGCCGGTGTTCCGCCTCCTCAGCAAGAACGGAACACCGGCCATCGCGGCCCAAGCCGCGGGGATGGCGGTCAGAGGCAGACTGATGATTATGCGTTCGCTGGCAAACCACCAACCGCCGGCCACCAAAGACGGAAGCAAGGCATAGCGTGACACCGTCACGATCACGGCAACACCCACCAACAGCAAAGCCAGGTCAATCCCGCGGCGCGGCCCCGGCTTCGGGTCAGTGCTTGAAACAACAGTCATCCACACGGCAGCCGTCCAGGCTGCGACCGCGAGGATGGACAACACCAAATCCACCGCCAGCAGCTGCGAGGTATTCACAGCTGCCTTTGCTCAGGCTGCGCTGGAGGAGGCAGAAGCATCCGAAGCAGCAGCTTTCGGAGGCAACGGCTGCGGATTGAGGGCCGCTGCGCGTGCGCGGTTGAAGAGCCAGTAGGACATGAAGATCATCAGCACACCGGTGATCGGGTGGATGGAGACAACCCATGATCCGGCAGGGGTGATGAAGTCTTCCGAAGAACCGGTCAACATGCCGCCGATGATGAAAATGAACAGCTGGACCCAGGAAAGCAGGAAAATTCCGGCTGCCAGCCAGATTGTCCGGGCGCCCATCCGGGCGATGGCGGCCACAATGGCGGCGAGGAGCGCCGAGTAACGCAGCACATACTGGCCGTTCATCACGTGGAAGACGCCCGCTTCACGCTGGGCTTCAATGGTGTTCTGGAAGTGGAAGTATCCTGCGAAAAACAACTGCGCGAGTGCTGACAACAGGACGATTGCGGAAATGACCAGGAGGGCTTTACGCATGGGGAATCCTCTGGGGAAAACTTCTTTTCGGATTCTTCTAGGCCTTCGAACCGCCGGCTCCCTGGCTGCGGGCTACCCCCACCGCCGACGGCTGGCCGCCGGATTGCCTGGACCAGGGGCAACCACGTAGGGCGGAGAGCTTCACTAGGAATCGTAAATTCGCTGGAGGTGAATAGCAAGGGTCCTGAGGTACATTCCCGGAAGGGCCGCTACTGTTCCTGGCCCACGTCCTTGCCGACGTCCTTTGAATCCATGATCCGGTAGGCGTAGCCCTGTTCGGCCAGGAACCGTTGGCGTTTGGCGGCAAAGTCCTGGTCGAGCGTATCCCTGGCCACCAGTGAGTAGAACCGGGCAGCCCTGCCGTCCTGCTTCGGACGCAGGAGGCGCCCCAGCCGCTGCGCCTCTTCCTGCCGGGAACCGAAGGAACCTGACACCTGGATGGCCACGGACGCCTCGGGGAGATCAATGGAGAAGTTGGCTACCTTGGAGACCACCAGGGTATGGATCTCGCCTTTGCGGAAAGCGTCAAAGAGTTTCTGGCGGGCCTTGACAGTGGTTTCGCCCTTGATCAGGGGCGCGTCCAGGCGCTCGGCAATTTCATCCAGCTGGTCGATGTACTGTCCGATCACCAGCAACTGCTCGCCCTTGTGGACGGCCACCAGGTCTTCCACCAGTCTGGTTTTGGTTTCGGAGGTAGCGCACAGGCGGTACTTGTCGGCATCGTCGGCCATGGCGTAGGCCACGCGTTCGTCGCGGGGGAGGTCCACCCGCACTTCGACGCAGTCCGCAGGTGCGATGTAACCCTGTGCTTCGATGTCCTTCCATGGCGCGTCGTACCGCTTGGGACCAATGAGGCTGAAGACTTCGCCTTCCCGGCCGTCCTCACGGACCAGCGTGGCGGTGAGGCCCAGACGACGGCGGGCCTGCAGATCCGCCGTCATGCGGAAAATCGGGGCAGGCAACAGGTGGACCTCGTCGTAGATGATGAGTCCCCAGTCGTGCCCATCCACGAGTTCCAGGTGCGGATACAGGCCCCCGCGCTTGGTTGTGAGGACCTGATAGGTGGCAATCGTGACGGGCCGGACTTCCTTGACGGAGCCGGAGTACTCACCGATTTCGTCTTCGGTGAGGGACGTCCGCTTGAGGAGTTCGTCCTTCCACTGCCGCGCCGAAACAGTGTTGGTCACCAGGATCAGGGTTGTTGTGGAGGACGTCGCCATGGCTGCCGCGCCCACCAGTGTCTTCCCGGCACCGCAGGGGAGCACGACGACGCCGCTGCCGCCGGCCCAGAAGTTCTCCGTGGCCAGCTTCTGGTACGGCCGCAGCTGCCAGCCACTCTCGTCCAGCATGATGAGGTGTGGCTGCCCGTCAACGTATCCAGCGAGGTCTTCGGCGGGCCAGCCCAGTTTGAGGAGCAACTGCTTCAGCTGTCCCCGCTGCGAGGAATGCACCACCACGGTTTCACCGTCGATCCGCGGCCCCAGCAGGGGTGCGATCTTCTTGGCGCGGATGACTTCCTCGAGTACCGGATAGTCGTCGGTGCGCATCACCAGGCCGTGTTGGGGGTCCTTCTCCAACCGCAGGCGGCCGTAGCGGGACATGGTTTCTTCAATGTCGATCAGTAGTGCGTGCGGCACGGGGAAGCGCGAGTACTTCAGCAGGGTATCGAGTACCTGCTCGGCGTCCAGGCCCGCAGCGCGTGCATTCCACAGGCCCAGTGGCGTGAGCCGGTAGCTGTGCATGTGTTCCGGGGCGCGCTCCAGTTCGGCGAAGGCCGCAATGGCGTGCCGGGCTTCGGTGGCGAGCTCGTGGTCGACTTCGAGCAGTATGGTTTTGTCACTTTGTACGATCAGGGGACCGTCGTTCACAGTTGAATCCTCACGTTCACAGCTGAATCCTCACTTGGCACCGTCAAAGCGCCGTTTGGCTGGCAGCGCTGTTTTCATGAACGCATTTCTCCGGCGGGTTCCACATCGATGATCCGGTGGATGGACAACACCCGTTCGGTGTCCTTGGCAGGATCGAACACCCTGACCCGTCCGCCGGAGACGGATACAGGAACAACGGTTTCGGTGTTGGCATTCCCCAGGCTGTCCACCACGTTCATGGTGACCGCCTGTTTGAGCCGGATCGCGGTTTGGAGCGTCTCCAGGCCCAGCTGCGTGGATGCCTCGCCCGTCGCCTCGGCCGGGACGCCGCGGCGCTGACGAAGAACCGTCAGCTGCGCCTCGACGTCGTCGTCCGGGGGTGCGGTCCTGGGGGCGGTGTAGACCGGCCGCGCGCTGCCCGGCACCGCGGTGGTCCGCTTGAAACGCACGACGGCGGGTTCGGCCTCCTGCACCGCCGGCGAAAGTCCCAGCTCGCGCAGGACGCGGGCCGTTTCACGCGGGCTGGCCGAGGACGTGAGCACGGTGGGGGCGATGCGTACCAGGCTCAGCACGGAGGTCCTGGCTTCCTGCAGGAGATCGGAGATGGCGGTTTCGTCGTCACTTTGGATGAAGCTGGCACTGGTTCCGATCCGGAGGCGGCCGTGGCGGGAGGCTGTGTCCTGGATGAGGTACGCCAATGGCTGGGGTACCTCGGTGGCCGAGTGCTCGCGAAGGAAAGCCAACAGCGACTCCGCGTCCTGTCCGGCGTCGAGGGCCCTGCGGATGGTGATGGCAGAGAAACGGTAGATCGACGCCGGCCCCTGGCCTTCGGCGTCGGCCATCAGCAACAGCGTCTCGCTGAGCTCCGGAGCCAGGTAGCCCGGGGCGACGGCCGTCAGGTCGGCCTGCAGGAGGATGTGGTTGACGGCGGCCGGCAGATGCTCGCCGAGGATGGTGATGGCCTGCTCCGGCTGGGCATCGGCAATGGCTGAGCCCAGTTGCGTCAACGCCCCGGAACCCATCAAACCCAGCAGGGCGGCCTCGTCGAGGATGCCGCGGACCAGGGAGCTGAAACGGCGGGACATCCTCGGCTGAGCCCACTCGGCGCGTTGGAGTACGGCCCTGGCGTCCAGGACAGGTGCTTTGCCGTCGGGCGCGGCTGCCTCGACGGTCAGCTCGTTCAGGATTTCAAGGACACGACGCCGGACCACCGGGGCATCCGGCCGCTGGGCCTCTGCGGACAGGGCGTTGATGGTGGTGCCCGCTGCACCATGATGGGCCGTCGAGGACGAAGGGCCCGTCAGCGGCTGCCCCACCAGCGAAGGGGCGCGCTCGCTGGCAAGCCAGGCATTGACCAGCCACAGCCATTGTTCCTGCCGGGGCAGACTGAGCCATTCCAGGGACGGCGGCTGGATCCACGTTGAACTGTCGACGTCCAGGCGCAGCAGGCCGGACAAGGCACACAGCTCCAGGAGAATCGCCGTTTCGTGCACACCCAGGCGGATCGACTCGGCAAGGCGACGCAGTTCCCGGACGCCCACGCCACCGCTCCGGAGCGTGGTGAGGGGCTGCTCCCGGACAGCGAACAGCAGCTCGTTGGCCAACCGCAGTGTTTCCGCGATGGCACCCATGGCCGCGTTGCGCCGCAGTGCCGCACTGGTGTGCCCCAACTCCGGAACCGGCGGGGAAAGAGTGAAGTCGTCAATGATGGCGCCGCCCCGGAGTGCAAGGCCCACGCTGTGGGGCAATTCGACGTGGCCGGCATCCAGGGGAACCAGCAGGCCGCGCGCCAGCAACCAGTCAATGGGCCCGACGTCGTGGCTTTCGTGCGTGACGGAAGCCCGCCGCTGCGCCTGGGGTAATGCGCCCATGGCCCAGCTGCCGAACTTGTTCAGCAGGCCAAGCGTCCGTTCGGGCGCTGACGAAAGGATGGCCCGCAGGTTCTCGGGAGTGGCCGTCCATCGCTGCAGGGCCAGGGCCGCATCCATGGGTGTGCTGGCCGGATGGATTCCCAGGCCGCTTTGGTGCAGCTCGGCGACCAACTGGACCACCCGCTGGGCGAAAGCGGGTTGCAACCGCACAAGTTCCGTGTAGCTCCTGCCCAGTCCAGCCGGGTAGATGCCGATCACGTCCTTGAGGCTGCCCACCGGAAGGTAGAAACGCTGGCGCGACGAGGTGGGCGGTGAGCCCTGGGGCGGATCAGCCCGGTGGATCAAGGCCAGCTCCTGCAGCTTTGCGAGGATCGGGTCCAAGGCCGAAAGAGTGGAACCGGCGATGACCTTCTTCAACCCTGCCGCCGAAACGCTGTGCCCGGTATCGGTGTTGGTACACAGATGGAGGGTTTCCAGGACCTGCATTTCCGGCTTGTTCAGGCGTTCAAGTGCCCGCTGCACACTGACGCGTGCGCTCGCCCTCGCAGCCAATGCCGCAAAGTCCGGCGCCATGGGGGAAATGAGATCAGGCCGCGCGGCAAACAAGGCCCGCAGCGAATTGTCGCTGCGCGCTTCCAGTTCCTTGCTGAGCGCGCGAATAAGGGACATCAATCCAACGTTACCGCCCCGCGGCAACTCGTGCCCGATCCTGGGCCGGCCGCCCTACTGCCGGCGGCGTTGCCGGACTGCGTCCAGCATCAGGACCATCGCGAGCGTGAAGGCCACAGGCAAACCATAAAGGGCAGTGGAGGTAACCCAAACGGGTGCCACGCCACCGTAATATGCCACTGCTATGACCACCGCAACAGCTGCCAGGGAAAAGGCGGCAATGGCGACGGCGGCAATCATAAGGGGGCGGCGGTAACCCGGGGAAGTCATGCCTTCAACGCTAGCAGCAGACAGTCCGGGGCTGCGCGCCGCAGGAAATGAAGCCGCAGCTTGCCCGTGCATGGCCGACAAAGCGGGATTAGGGGGTCCGGCAGGATAACCTTGAAGGAACAGACCAACACGGACCGGACTGTCACCCTCGATCCCGCAGCTATCTGCGGATGCGGTAACGGCCCGGCGTGTCTCCCACAGCAAGAACGAAGAAGGTTGATTACGTGCCTACCGGCAAGGTCAAGTGGTATGACAAGGAAAAGGGCTTCGGCTTCCTCGCAGCTGAAGACGGCCAGGAAGTCTTCCTGCCCAAGACGTCCCTGCCTGCGGGCGTAACGGAGCTCAAGGCCGGTACCCGCGTGGAGTTCGGCGTCGCCGACGGCCGCCGCGGTGCCCAGGCACTGGGACTTCGCGTCCTGGAGAAGACTCCGTCGATTGCCAAGGCCAAGCGCATGAATGCCAGGGACCTCGCTCCGATGGTGCAGGATCTGGTCACCGTCCTGGACAACCTCTCCGGTTCGTTGTCCTCCGGCAAGTACCCCGATGGCAACAAGGCCAAGGCCATCAGCATGGCGCTGCGCAAGGTTGCCGACGAGCTGGAAGCCTAGGACCGGCCATGACCTCGGAATCCGCACAGGAAACAACGCCCGCACAGGATGTCCTGGATAACGCCGGGGCAGGTCCTCGTGGTGCCCAGGCTCCTGGCAACGGGGAAGCTCCCGCGCGGAAGCCCACGGCCACCAAGCCGCGTGCCGGTTTGCCCGTGTGGCGCACAGGCAAGCCGGACGCCTTCCTGGCAGCCGCCGTCGATACTGCCCGTGAGGCTGTGGAGGGCATCGCCAAACCGGGCGAGGTGGGCGCGCACCTTGGCGCCAAATCCGAAGGTGACCGAGTGGTCACCCACCTGTTTGAGTCCAGGCTTGCCGGATACGGCGGCTGGCAGTGGTATGCCGTGGTGACCCGCAACTCGCGTTCCAAGATCGTCACTGTGAGTGAGCTCGGGCTGTTGCCTTCCGAGGATTCCATCCTGGCGCCGGAGTGGGTGCCTTGGGCCAAGCGTGTCCGGCCCGAGGACGAGACACCCTTGGTGGAGGAGACAGAAAGTGACGTTTCCGAAGAGTCCGTGCAGGCTGCCGAAGACGAGGCAACCGGCCCGGCCGCCGAAGACGACGACGAACCGGACGAGTCCGGGGACGAAGACATCGCTGTGGACAGCGACGAAGCCGGGGCTGAATAAGCATTGCGGAAACACTGGGTGACTCAATGGATGGCGGACACTGATGTCCACGTTTAGGTCGCTCGGAATCCTCAACTACCGCATCTGGTTCTTCGGTGCGCTGATATCCAACATCGGGACCTGGATGCAGCGCACAGCCCAGGACTGGCTGGTGTTTGACCATCTGACAGCGCATGACGCCGGGGCGATGGGCATTACCTTGGCCCTGCAACTGGGGCCTCAACTGTTCCTTGCGCCCTGGGCGGGCCTGCTGGCCGACCGCTACAGCCGCCGCAAGCTGCTGTTCATCACGCTCATAGCCATGGCCTTGCTCAGTACCGGCCTGGGCATCCTGGTATTGCTGGGAGTGGCTGAGCTGTGGCACGTGTACATTTTCGCGTTGCTCCTGGGAATCGTGACTGCCCTGGACGCGCCGGTGCGCCAGACATTCGTCTCCGAGCTGGTTACCGACGACTACCTGTCCAATGCGGTGGCCCTCAACAGCGCTTCGTTCAACGTGGCACGCATGATCGGACCCGCAGTCTCGGGCGTGTTGACGGTGGTGGTGGGCCCCGGCTGGGTTTTCCTTATCAACACGGTCTCGTTCGTGGCCATGCTTGTGGCATTGAAGCTGATTCCGGTGTCGTCGCTTCGTGCCCAACCCCGTGCCGCCGCCGGGAAGGGACGAATCCGGGAAGGGCTGCGCTACGTGCAGAGCCGGCCCGATATCCAGGTGGTCCTGGTGGCCATTTTCATCGTGGGCACTTTCGGACTTAACTTCCCGCTGTTCATCGCAGCCATGGTGGGTACGCAGTTCGGCATGGATGCAGGCGCATTCGGACTGCTGAACTCCGTCATGGCCATCGGCTCAGTGACCGGGGCGCTGCTGGCCGCGCGCCGTGGCCGGCCCCGCCTCAGGCTGATCTTCTCTGCAGCCGGTGGCTTCGGCGTGGCAAGTGCCCTCGCAGCCCTGGCTCCCAACGCCGTGATGTTCGGGCTCGCCCTGGTCCCATGTGGCCTGTTCGCCTTGACCCTGATTACCAGCGCCAACGGTTACGTACAGTCCACCACCGAGGCAGTCATGCGTGGCCGCGTGATGTCCCTCTATATGGCTATTTTCATGGGCGGCACACCAATTGGCGCTCCGCTGGTGGGCTGGGTGGCCAATGTGGGCGGCCCCCGCTGGGCTGTCGGCGTCGCGGCCGTAGCCGGCGTCAGCACCGCCGTCGTGGGTTTGGTGTGGATCATCAGGGCCAAGCAGCTGCGCCTCCGCTTCGATCGCAGGGCCCGCGGCCTGCGGCATTTCCGGGTGGAGTCGCTGCTGTCCGGTCCGGTTACCGAAGACGGCGACGGCGGCCCCGGGCCGGTCCGCTAAGGCGCCTTGGGGGATTTAAGCGTGGGGGATTTAAACGGGGGAGCCGCCCGGGCATGACCCAGGCGGCTCCGTTCGATCCTTTTTGGGGGAGCTACTTCTTCAGTTCGCCCACCACGTAGTCGATGCTGGCGAGCAGGGCCGAGACGTCGTCCGGTTCAATGGCTACGAACGTGGCGATGCGCAGCTGGTTGCGGCCAAGCTTGCGGTACGGCTCGGTGTCCACCACGCCGTTGGCCCGCAGGACCTTGGCGATGGCGGCGGCGTCAATCGAATCGTCGAAGTCGATCGTGGCGATGACGTTGGAACGGTCTTCGGCGTTGGCGACAAACGGCGTCGCGTACTCGGAAGCTTCTGCCCATGAGTAGATGCGGTTGGCCGAATCTGCCGTGCGCTTGCTGGCGAAGTCCAGGCCGCCGTTGCTGTTCAGCCACTGCACCTGGGCATCCAGCGTTACCAGGGTGGAGAGCGACGGCGTATTGTACGTCTGGTTCAGCTTGGAGTTGTCGATGGCTGTCTGGAGGTCCAGGAAGTCAGGGATCCAGCGGCCACTGGCTTTGATGCGGGCGGCCCGCTCCAACGCGGCGGGGGAGAAAAGACCGAGCCACAGGCCGCCGTCGGAGGCGAAGTTTTTCTGCGGCGCGAAGTAGTAGACGTCCGACTCCGAGACGTCGACGTCCAGGCCGCCGGCGGCGGAGGTCGCGTCCACCAGGACCAGCGAACCTTCGTCGGCTCCCTGGACCCGCTTTACGGGAGCCGCGACGCCGGTGGAGGTTTCGTTCTGCGGCCACGCGTACACGTCAACGCCGGCTTCTGCCTGAGCGGCAGGACGGGTGCCGGGTTCGGATTTGATGATGGAGGACGCATCCAGGAAAGGTGCCTTGTTGGTGGCGGCGGCAAACTTGGAACCGAACTCGCCGAAGGAGAGGTGCTGGGCCTTCTTGTCCACCAGGCCGAACGCGGCGACGTCCCAGAACGCGGTGGAACCACCGACGCCGAGGACAACCTCGTAGCCGTCGGGGGCGCGGAAGAACTGGCTCAGGCCCTCCCGGACGGAACCCACCAGGTTCTTGACGGGAGCCTGCCGGTGGGAGGTGCCCAGGATGGTGGTGGCAGCGGCAGACAGGGCCTCGAGCTGTTCCGGGCGGACCTTGGACGGTCCAGCGCCGAAGCGTCCGTCTTTCGGCAGGAGGTCGGCGGGTATGGTGATGCTGTTGTCGCTCACGTGTGGCTCCAAAGGGTATCGGCTCAAGATGGGTCGTGGCAGGTGGCGTCAGCTGCCCCTTCGACACCCCAATTCTGCCTGACATGGCCCGCGCGCAGGAACCTGCCCCTGTCATAGTCCGCCACGTGGAACGCGGACGAACAAGATGCGACCGCAATGGGTCCGGAATTATCCGGAGTAATTCCAAATAAGCTAGGCTGGGGGTTGGCGTTCAAAGGGTGGCGGTGGCACCGCCCACCCCGGTATGGGACGCGGTACGGTGGAGATTACGCAAGAACTGCGTTCGAGGAGAGCTGAGCTGGATGACGGATCTGATCGATACCACTGAGATGTATCTTCGGACCATTTTGGAGCTTGAAGAAGAAAACATCGTGGCTCTCAGGGCCCGCATAGCCGAACGCCTGCGGCACTCCGGCCCCACGGTCTCCCAGACCATCGGCCGGATGGAGCGCGATGGCCTGGTGATTGTGTCCAACGACCGCCACCTGGAGCTGACCGAAGTCGGACGCAAGCGGGCCACCGAAGTCATGCGGAAGCACCGTCTGGCTGAGCGGCTCCTGGCCGATGTCATCGGACTCGACTGGGCGTACGTGCATGATGAAGCCTGCCGCTGGGAGCATGTGATGAGTGAGCGCGTGGAGCGCCGGCTCTATGAACTGCTTGAGCATCCCACCGAGTCACCTTACGGAAATCCGATTCCGGGACTGGAAGCACTGGGAGGCATGGCCGGAACACAGTTCCCCCGGATCGACGTGAACCTCCTGCAGGCCATGGACGGCTACGCCTCCGACTCCCGGGTGGTCGTCACGCGGCTGGCCGAGCCCATCCAGGTGGAGCCGGAACTGCTCACCCAGTTGGATGAGGGCGGAATCCGGCCCGGGGCGCCGGTCTCCCTCGAGCGCGTGGGCGAGTACATCTCCGTCCGGGTGCCCGGCATCGAAGGAGCCTTGGAGCTCCCGCCTGAAGTTGCAGCGCACGTCTTCGTGTCCCTCAACTGACAGCCTTCCGGTCCGACAACCCTCCCGGCAGTGTCAAACCTCACTTTGAGGGGCTTTGGCGCGCGTGTGACCTGCGGTTTTTCGAAATTGATGATAAGGGCCCGCCGCCGCAGGCGTCTTTCTGTTGATAACGAATTTATTACCAAGGGCCTTAATCCCCTATAGTTATCTACTAGCGCTGATACCAAAGCGTTACCTGATCCGGAGCCGAGCTCTGCCAGCGGATCGGGTGAACCATCACCACTGGCAGAGGCGGGGGAACCACAAGCGGCTGTCTAAAGAAGCAGCCTTGGGGTGAAGTCCGCAGCAGAAGTGCCCATTGATGCAAGTCCCTCCTTGGATACCTGTGTGCCGTGAGCGCTTCGTGCGGACCGGGTCTTTGAACTCTCTGACCCGAATCCGACAGCTAACTTCGCAGGCTTTTCAGAGAGGAACAGAGTTTGACATCGCAGAACGTCAGGGGCCGCCGCCGTGCGTCCGGCCCCGCTACTGAGCTGCGGCCAGCCCGCGTCGTAACGGAGATCCGGCCCCGCGACACCGAACGCCAGGTGCGCCGCCGTAAGAGCCCGTTGCGCCAGGTTGCCGACTTCGCCGCAGCAAGTGGCGTCGGGCAGAAGGCCGGAGTTGCGCTTGCCGCCACCGGACTTGCCCTGACTGTCGGCCTGCCGGCCACCAGCCCCGTCATGGCCACCTCGGAATCGGGACAGTCCGAATCTGCCCTGGCCGTTGGCGGCACTGTGGGAAGCCAGCCCGAGGTTTCCGCGGCAGCATCAGCCAAAATCGACTTCAGCCGCGCAGCTGTAGCCACCGCTGCGGACCCTGACGGAAAACTGAAGCAACTGCTCAGCGCCCAGTCGGCCGGCAGCATCCAGCGTGCTTCTTCCGTGGGCACCCTCGGCAGCCCCCTCGACACGCTCACCACCGCTTCCCCCTTCGGTTACCGCGTCAGCCCCCTCACGGGCGGCACCGGCGACTTCCACCGCGGCCAGGACTTCGTGGCCCAATGCGGAACTGCCGTGCATGCAGCTGCAGCAGGCAAAGTGACTTTTGCCGGGTGGCACGAGTACGGCGGAGGCAACCGCGTGGTTGTGGATCACGGCAACGGCCTGGAGACCACGTACAACCATCTGTCGTCCTTCAACGTCCAGGTGGGCCAGACGGTCAACCGCGGGGACACCGTAGCCCTGAGCGGCACCACAGGCGCCTCCACCGGCTGCCACCTCCACTTCGAAGTACAGGTCAACGGCGAGGTCGTTGACCCCATGGGCTGGCTCTAAGCCAGTTGATGGTGCTCTCTCGCATTGATGACAGGCCTCGTGACCTGAATGTGACATTCGCTTTCAATTGTTATAACCTTCAGAGCGCATCGGCTTTTTAGGGGGCCGGTGCACTTGAGTGGATTGCCTAGCTCTGCCACCACTCGAGGTCCGTTCGCAAAATCGTCTGGCAGGGGCGGGGGAACCACTTCTGGTCTTCGAATGAAGGCCTTGGGGTTAAGTCGCAAAGTTTCCCAGTGAAGCAGCGCGGCCGGATGACTCCCATCCGAATCCGACAGCTCACCTCGCAGGCATTGGGAGAGGCTACCTACGTGTCATCACGCACTACCCCTGCGCGCCATCGCGCTGAATCGGTTCGTTCGAACCCGTTGAACACTCTTTCGAAGGCTGTTTCCTCGAACGCCGGTACCGTTGGCCGCCAGGCCGCCGTGCTGGCAGCAGCCTCAGGCCTCGTCCTTACTGTCGGGTTGCCGGCTCACGCCGCTGACACCGACGCCTCCACCTCGGAAGTCTCCAGCACCCAGCAGCTGGCTGCCACCGCAGTGGTCACTGCGGAGCCAACAGCCACCGTCTCCTTCGAGAGCCCCGTCGTGGCCACCAAGGAAGCCCCCAAGGTTGTCCAGCGTGCGGCCCTGGTCACAGAGCGCACGGCGGATGAAGCCACTGCAGTCACTGCCCAGTCCTCCGAAGCCAAGGAGTCCGCCTCCAGCGCGGCAGCATCCGGGCTCGCAGCGATTGCCTACACAGGAATCGGCTCGCCTTACGTATGGGGCGGCACTACTCCGAGCGGCTGGGACTGCTCCGGCTTCACCCAGTGGGTCTACGCCCAGGCCGGCATCAGCATCCCCCGCGTCAACGCCTGGACGGCCATGAAGCCCACCAGCGCACCCCAGCCCGGTGACCTGGTCATGCAGAACGGCGGTGCGCACGTAGGCATCTACGTCGGCAACGGCATGATGATCAGTGCTTTGAACCCGGGCCAGGGAACCCTGCTGCACTCCGTGGCCTCCACCGGCACATCTTCGTTCTTCACCCTCCGCTAGAAACAACCCGATTCGGGGCCGGCTGACGTACCCCTGCCAGCTGACCCACTACCCACAGGTACCCCAACTGCCTGCGGATACGAAAGAGAAAACAATGACCAGTGCACACAAAGTTGCACGGCACCGCGCTGAGGCCCCCAAGACCAGCTCGCTTGCCGTCATCGCAAAGGCCGTCACCGTCAACGCCGGTGGCGTCGGCCGCCAGGCAGCAGTCATCGCCGCAGCTTCAGGCTTGGTGCTGACCAGCGGTATCGCTGCCAATGCTGCTGAGACGAATGTCGACCGCGAATCGACGTCGACCTCCGCCCTCGATGTCCAGTCTGTTGCCCAGGCCACCATCGCTGCGGACTCCACGGTTGCCATCTCTTACGAGCGTCCCGTGGTCACCACCGTGGAAGCTCCGGCTCCCGTGGTTGAAGAGACCCCGGCAAAGGTTGAGGCCAAGGCATCGACCAAGTCCACCGCCACCGCGGCTCCGGCCACGAACGCCTCAGTGGCCGTCAGCACTGCCACCCCTGCACCGGCTGCTCCGGCTGCGTCCAGCGGACTCGGCGCGGCAATTGCTGCCGCCGCGTACGCCCAGCTCGGTGTCACGCAGGACTGCACCATGCTGGTCACCAACTCCCTGGCAGCAGTGGGAATCCACTTCCACGACTGGCCCGCCGGTTACCTTTCGCTGGGCCGCACCGTGAGTGCAGCAGAAGCGCAGCCCGGGGACCTCGCCTACTACGCCAACGGCGGTTTGGCCGGACAGGCACACATTGCTGTGTACGTCGGCAACGGCATGGCAGTCCACGGTGGATGGAACGGATCCACCACGGCACTGTTCAGCGTCAACGTCGGCTCCGGCCCGGTCTTCATCCGCGTCAACGGCTGACAATCAGCTCCCGGAACACCCCGCAGGCAGATGCCTGCGGGGTGTTTTGCTTTAATCACGCGTGAACTTTTGCCGACACTGTGAGCGAAACGACAAATAAATTCGTTGATACGGCATATAAGTGCTTACCCTTGTGTTGTCGATCCACAGCCCGTACATGCAGAGGGCAGCCGGCCCTCGTGCCCCTGACGGGTGCGGCCGTGAAGAGGTACGTGCATGCGCACACTCGTTCTGAATGCTGGATATGAACCGCTGGCGGTAATAACATTCCGCCGGGCGCTGGTCCTTGTGCTCACTGGGAAAGCAAGCGTAGTGGCCGAAGGCGACGAGCCTGTCGTCGGGCCACAGGAGATTCTCGGACGCCCCTCCGTGATCCTCCTTAACCGCTACATCCGCCCCAAGTACAACAAGATCACTGCCGTGAGTCGCCGCGGGGTTCTTCGCCGCGACGGTCACCGTTGCGCCTACTGCGGGAAAACAGCCCACACCATAGACCACGTCCACCCCAAGTCCAGGGGCGGCGCGGATTCCTGGGAAAACCTGGTTGCGGCGTGCTTGAAATGCAACAACGCCAAGAGCGACCACACACTTGCCGAAATGGGCTGGAAACTCCGTTTCAAACCCGGTGTGCCCCAGGGGACCATGTGGCAGATCAAAGAACTCGAGAAACCTGCGCCGGACTGGGACCCGTTCCTTCTGCCGGAATCCGCTGCCTGATCGATTTCTGCTGACCTCCCGCCGTCCGGGTACGCTGGGCGGGTGGAGTTCAACGCCGTTGTTTTGGCGGGTGGCAGGGCCACCCGCCTCGGTGGCGTGCCTAAGCCCACGTTGAAGTACGACGGCGGCACCCTCCTTTCGCACGCACTGGAGGCTGCCCGGGCTGCTGCGGCCACCGTAGTGGTGGGTCCCGGCGAGCACGGAGTGCATTTGCCCGGATCCGTGCTGCTCGCGCGTGAGGAGCCGGCCTTCGCGGGCCCGGCAGCGGCGATCGCCGCAGGGTTGTCAGCACTTGATACGGCCGGGATGAGATCCCCCTGGACACTGGTTTTGGCCTGCGATATGCCCAAGGCATCGCAGGGGATCGGCCGCCTGTTGGAAGTGCTCGCTGGGCACCCCGGGGTGGAAGGGGTCATGGCGGTATCCGGTGACGGGCGGAAGCAGCCGTTGTTGGGCATATACAGCACGGCCGCTCTGGACCGGGAGGTGGCCTCGGCCGTCCGGGGTTCCGGGTTAACGAACTCTTCAGTGTTCAAGCTGCTTGCTAGGCTGAACCTGCTGGACGTTGACGTCCCCGCGGGGTCCACAGACGACGTGGATACGTGGGAGGACGCCGCGGTGCTGGGTATTGACTACGAGTTGGAGGCGGACGTGAAGAGCCAGGAAGAAACGCTCGAGGACTGGTGCCGCATATTGCTGCAGGCGTTTGAGCTTGAGGGCGTGGAAATAGACATCAACGAGGTACTGGCCGTGGCAGGAGTGGCCGCGCATTCGGTGGTTCGCCCGGCCGCGCCGCTCACCACCTTCATTGCAGGCTTCGCGGCGGGAATGGCCCGTGGTATTGGCCAGGCCAGCGATGACGCCTCCATGAAAGCGGCCCTGGACCTGGCCCGCAAAATCGCCAAGGAGTACTCGGAGACCGGGACTGACGCCGAATGACGGAGGCCCCCGGCGAGGGCCACCACGCGGCACACACATGGCAGGAAGCCCGGCAGCGCGCGTTCGACGCCGCCACGCCCATACCCCCGGGGCCGGTTCCCCTGGCAAAAGCCCTTGGCCGTACCCTGGCCTCTGATGCCCTGGCTATCCAGGACATGCCCCACTACGCCTCCTCCGCGATGGATGGATGGGCAGTGAACGGCAGCGGCCCGTGGATCCTCAGTGAACCCGGTCAGCGTCTGGCGCCCCACCAAGCGAGCCCGATAGTCACCGGCGGACTCATTCCGCCCGGCGCCAAGGCCGTCTTGCGAAGCGAGAGCGGTATCATCACCACCGACGACGACGGTCTGCCGGTTCTCGCGCTTGGCGGCGCCGCCAAGCCGGGGGAGCCCCGCAACGGCCAGCACATCCGCAAGGCCGCAGAAGAAGCGGCCGAAGGTGACGTCCTGCTCAAGGCCGGAACACGCCTGAACCCCGCGCACATTGCCCTAGCGGCCCTTGCCGGCCTGGATCACGTGGATGTTCTGGGAAAGCCCTTGGTCCGCTTCCTCCTGACAGGCTCGGAAGTGGTGGAGCGCGGCATCCCGCAACCGGGTCAGGTCAGGGACACTTTCGGGCCACAATTAGGTGCAGTAGTGGAACTCCTGGGCGGAATCGCCGGCGAACAACTCCGGGTGGGTGACAGCTACGAGGAATGGATGGCCGCGCTTCAGGATACTGAGCCGGAACCAGGCGGACCGGACGCAGAAACAGAGCCGCCGGCCGACGTCGTCATCACGACCGGCGGGACCGGGCGCTCCGGAACGGACCACTTCCGGAGGGCCGTGGCCGAACTCGGCGGCCGCCTGCTGATCGATGGCATCGCGATGCGGCCAGGGCACCCGGCCGTTTTGGCGGAACTTCCTGATGGAAGGTTCGTGGTGGGGCTGCCGGGCAACCCCTTGGCCGCGATGATGGCTCTCTTCACTGTCGGGGCGCCGTTGCTTGCAGCCCTCGGGCATGCCCGCCCGGCTGACGTGGGAGAAGTGCCGTGCGGCACCACCATCGATGCTGATCCGGGGCGAACGCGTCTGATGCCCTTCAGGCTGGTCTATGGCCTGGCGTCGCCGGCCCAGCACACAGGTCCGGGAATGATGCGGGGATTGGCGGGCGCTGACGGGGTCATGATTGTGCCTCCCCATGGAGTCCAGCTGGGGGAACTGGTCCCTGCTTTCCCTTTGCCCTGGGCGAAGCCGCTGCCCGCGCCGAAGCCGCCGGAGGACAAACCGCGGAAGACGCAGGCCCGGCCCCCGCGCAAGGCTCCCGCGGGTCCTGTCGATTGGAGCGGACTGGACGCCTGAGCGCAGGATGCAAGATGCAATGATGGACCTATGAACAGGCACGCTCCCGAACAGGACATCAATGAAGATGACCTGCAAATCCATCCGCCCAAACGAGCCGCAGCAGGTGTCAAGGCCGTCACGGTCGCCCTCGAGCGCGGTTATGCCCAAGCTGGTGTAACCCGGACTGTCCGGTCCATGCTGAGGGTCAACCAGCATGACGGCTTCGATTGCCCCGGCTGTGCGTGGCCGGAATCGATCACCGGCAGGCGGAGCCCGGCAGAGTTCTGCGAGAATGGCGCCAAAGCCATCGCCGAGGAAAGCACCACCCGTACAGTCGGTGCCGGATTCTGGGCTGAACACCCGATTGCCGAACTGGAGGGCAAAACCGAGTACTGGCTGGGCAGCCAGGGCCGCATCGCCGAGCCTGTCGTCATCAGGCCGGGGGACACGCACTACTCGCCGATCAGCTGGACCGATGCTTTCGCCTTGATCGGCGAACACATCAATGCCACCACCCCGGATAAGTGTGTGTTCTACACCTCCGGCAGGACAGCCAACGAGACCGCCTTCATGTACCAGCTGTTCGCACGAAGCCTGGGCACCAACAACCTGCCGGACTGCTCCAACATGTGCCATGAGTCCTCAGGCAGTGCGTTGAACCCCACCATCGGGATCGGCAAGGGCACTGTTTCGCTGGAGGACATCCACCACTCGGAGCTGGTGCTGGTAGTGGGCCAAAACCCGGGCACCAACCATCCGCGGATGCTGTCCGCCCTGCGGGACTGCAAGAACAACGGCGGCAAAGTGGTGGCCGTGAACCCGCTTCCCGAGGCCGGACTCCTGAATTTCAAGGACCCCCAGTCCCTCAACGGCGTTATCGGTGGCGGCACCACGATTGCCGATGAGTTCCTCCAGATCAAGGTCGGTGGCGACCTCGCGCTGTTCCAGGCCCTGGGCCACCTGCTCCTGGAGGAAGAGAAGCGCAACCCGGGAACCGTCGTCGACCATTCCTTTATCGAGAGCCAGACCGAAGGCTTTGACGCCTACCGGGAAGCGCGTTCCGTGCTGGACTGGGCTGAGACAGAACGGGCTACGGGACTCTCGCGCGCGGAGATCACCAAGGTTGCCGGGATGATGGCAGCTTCCAAGGCCACGGTCATTTGCTGGGCGCTCGGGCTGACCCAGCAGCCGCACTCGGTGGACACGCTACGCGAGATCATCAACCTGCTCTTGCTGCAGGGCAACTTCGGCAAGCGCGGCGCTGGTGCTTGTCCGGTTCGTGGCCACTCCAACGTGCAGGGCGACCGCACCATGGGGATCTGGGAGAAACCCAAGGAATCCTTCCTGGCTGCCCTGGACCAGGAATTCGGCTTCCACATGCCCCGGGACCACGGCTACGACTCCGTGGAAACACAGCACGCCCTGGAAAAGGGAGACGTGGACGTGTTCGTCTCCATGGGCGGGAACTTTGCCGCCGCCGGCTCGGACACGGCGGCGTTGGAGGAGGGCCTGAAGAGGGCCGGGCTGACCGTGCACATCTCCACCAAACCCAACCGCGCCCACATTGTCCATGGCCGGACGTCGCTGATCCTGCCGACACTGGGGCGGACCGACACGGACGACAAGCACCCCAAAGGCAAGCAGTTCCTTTCGGTGGAAGACTCCATGTCCGTCATCCATAAGACACAAGGCAGGCTGGAACCGGTCTCCGAACACCTGCTCAGCGAACCCGTGATCGTAGCCCGCATGGCCCAGGCCACCTTCGGTGACGACCACAGCGTGGACTGGCGGGCCATGGCCGAGGATTACGACGTGATCCGGGACCACATCTCGCGCGTCATACCTGGATTTGAGGACTTCAACGCAAGGGTCCGGACCAAGAACGGCTTCGTACTGCCAAACCCGCCCCGTGATTCCCGCACCTTTGCCACGGATATCGGAAAGGGCCGGTTCTCCGTGCGGCCGCTGGAGTACCTTGAAGCGCCCGAAGGCCACCTGATCCTGCAAACCGTGCGCAGCCACGACCAGTACAACACCACGTTCTATGGCCTGGATGACCGTTACCGTGGCGTCTCGGATGGGCGGCGGGTGGTCCTGGTCCACCCGGACGACCTGACGGAGCTGGGTTTCAATGACCGTGATCTGGTGGATGTCATCTCCACCTTCGCCGGAACGGAGCGCCGGGCCGACAAGTTCCGGCTCATCGGTTACCCGACCGCCAGGGGATGCGCTGCGGCGTACTTCCCGGAAGCCAATGCCCTGGTGCACCGTGAGCTGGTGGCCCGGGAATCAAACACCCCCGGTTACAAGGCCATGACTGTGCGCTTTGTAAACCATGAGGAGAACGGATCCTGACGTGGGACGCGTGACGCAACGCCGCAAGGTGCACAAGTTCGTCCTGGACGGTTCGCCCCAGGCATTGGAGCATCCCGTCCGTTTCAAGGAAGATGTCCTGGCGGTGGAGGAGCCCCTGGAAATCCGGCTTGGAGACATGTCCTTCTCGGTGACCATGCGGACCCCGGGGGACGACTTTGACCTGGTGGCGGGCTTCCTGGTGTCGGAGGGCATTGTGTGGGAGCCTTCGCAGCTGATTTCCGAGCGTTTTTGTTCGGGGGAGGACGAGAACGGGGTTCAGACATTCAACGTCGTGGATGCCCAGCTCCGTCCTGACGTGGAGCGCCCTGACACGGGCAGGAACGTGTACACGTCCAGTTCGTGCGGCATTTGCGGCACGGACTCGATCGAGGCCGTCCGCAAGTCCTCCCGCCACAGCCCCAAGGAGGACGACGTCACCATCCCCGTGGCGGCGCTGGCCGCACTTCCGGACCGGCTCCGCGAGGCACAGGCGGTCTTTGACAAGACGGGCGGCGTCCACGCTGCCGGACTCTTCCGGATTCACGACGACGGCACCACCGAGCTGCTGTGCCTCCGGGAAGATGTCGGCCGGCATAATGCGGTGGACAAGGTGGTGGGCTGGGCACTGCGCGCCGGCAAGCTGCCCTTGCGCGGTACCGTGCTGCAGGTTTCCGGGCGGGCATCTTTTGAGCTGGTGCAGAAAGCGGCCATGGCCGGGATCCCCGTCCTGGCCGCGGTCAGCGCGCCCTCCAGCCTTGCTGCTGAACTTGCCGTGGAGTCCGGCATCACCTTGGTGGGCTTCAGCCGGGGATCGAGCCTGAACGTGTACGCCGGCCGGGACCGGATAGTCGGGCAGCCAGGTTAAAGCTGGTGGGTGCCTGGGGATAGTGTCCAATCACTTGGCTATTGTCCGCGAACGCCGTAGATTTTATCCATCGATTGGAAGCGCGGCGAAAACCATAAATGCCGTCCACGCCAAGCACGCCGGGGCCGGGTCACCAAGCCTGGCCGCCCAGCCAACGCCCAAAGGGGAAATAATTGCACGACGACCGCCGGATCACTGAACAGCGTCTCGACCGATTTGTTCGGGACCGCATTCTTCCGGCCATTTACGGCAGGGCGATACCGCTTGAACTCAGCAGCTGGGATGTACCCGGAGAACCGGTGCCGGCCGCAGAAGCGATGCGCCAACTGTTCACACCGCAGGAGCCCGGGGCGCCCTGGGGTAAGGCATGGAGCACCAAGTGGTTGCGTCTGCAGGGCGAGGTTCCGCCGGACTGGGGCATGTCCGATGCCACCGCTGTGGAGATCATCGTGGATCTGGGCTTCAACAGCGACGTCCCGGGTTTCCAGTGCGAAGGAACTGCCTGGCGTGCCGATGGAAGCATCATCAAAGCAATATCGCCCCGGAATTACCACGTTCCGCTGAAGCTGCTGGGTGGCGGACAATCCGTTGACTTCTATGTGGAAGCGGCGGCCAACCCGGATGTGGCGCAGGGCTGGTCCTTTGCCCCCACTCCGCTCGGGGACAAGGCCACTTCCGGCGACGAGCCACGGTACCGCCTTGGCAGGATCGCCATCGCCGAGCTCAACGAGACCGTCTGGGAACTCAACCAGGACATCTGGACGCTCACCGGCCTGATGCATGAGCTGCCCATGGAGCTGCCCCGCCGCCACGAGATCCTGCGCGCCCTTGAACGCATGCTGGACATCATGGACCCGGACGACGTCGCCGGAACCGCCGCAGCCGGCCGTGAGGCCCTCAGGGAGGTGCTGGGCCGTCCCGCGTATGCCTCAGCCCACGAACTCCTGGCGACGGGCCATGCACACATCGACTCAGCCTGGCTGTGGCCTGTCCGCGAAACCATCCGCAAGTGCGCCAGGACGTTCTCCAACGTGGTGGCGCTCATGGACGAAGATCCGGACTTTGTGTTCTCCTGCTCCTCGGCACAGCAGATGGCCTGGATCAAGGAATACTTCCCCGAGCTCTTTGTGCGCATCCGCGAGAAAGTGAAGGCCGGCCAGTTCGTCCCCGTGGGTGGCATGTGGGTGGAATCGGACACCAATATGCCCGGCGGCGAGGCCATGGCGCGGCAGTTCGTGGAAGGCAAGAGCTTCTTCCTCAAGGAGTTCGACATCGAATGCCGGGAAGCCTGGCTCCCCGATTCCTTCGGCTATTCCGGCGCGATTCCGCAGATCGTCAAGGAAGCGGGATCCCGGTGGTTCCTCACTCAGAAGATTTCCTGGAACAAGGTCAACCGCATGCCGCATCACACCTTCTCCTGGGAAGGCATTGACGGCACCCGCTTGTTCACCCACTTCCCACCGGTGGACACCTACAACGCCGAGCTTCATGGCCGCGAGCTGGCGCACGCCGAGCGCAACTACCGTGAGCACGGCCGCGGCACCATGTCGCTGGTGCCCTTCGGATACGGCGACGGCGGTGGCGGACCCACGCGCGAAATGGTGGCTGCGGCACACCGCACGGAGAACCTGGAAGGCTCACCGAAGGTCCGGATGGGCACGGCCAAGGACTTCTTCACCAAAGCGGAAGCCGAGTACACCAACCTTCCCGTTTGGGTGGGGGAGATGTACCTGGAGATGCACCGAGGAACCTACACGAGCCAGGCCAAGACCAAGAAGGGCAACCGGCGCAGCGAACACCTCCTTCGCGAGGCTGAGCTGTGGTGCACCACGGCCGCTGTCCGGCTGGGCAACGAATACGAGTATCCCCGCGAGGAACTGAAGCGGCTGTGGCGGCTGGTTCTCCTCCAGCAATTCCATGACATCCTTCCCGGCAGCTCCATCGCGTGGGTCCATCAGGATGCCGAGCGGAATTATGAGGCCATTTCCCGGGATCTTGAACGGATCATCACCCACGCGGCCCAGGCGTTGGCAGGGCCGGGCACCGAGGAGTTCCTGCTCAACGCCGCTCCGCACCAGCGTCATGGCGTGCCCGCTCTTGGCATCGCGAAGATCAGCCACGACGATTCCGTGGTTGAGGTGGACCAGTCCGGCGATGGTTTCGTACTGGATAACGGACTGATCCGGGTTGTGGTGGACGCAAACGGCCTCCTGACCTCCGTGGTGGACCATGCCAGCGGCAGGGAAGCCATCGCTCCGGGGCAGGCCGGCAATCTGCTCGAATTGTTCCGGGACACCCCCAATGAATGGGACGCCTGGGACATCGAGGAGTTCTACCGCCGCAACGTCACTCCGTTGACCCAGGCAGAAGGAATTGAGCTGGAGCGGACACCCAACGGTGCCGTCGTCGTGGTTAAGCGCGCGGTGGGCAGCTCATCCATCACCCAACGCCTGACGCTCGACGCCGGCGCCAGGTCGCTGGGGATCTCCACTACGGTGGACTGGCAGGAACGGGAGAAGATGCTGAAGATCGCCTTCCCCCTGGACGTCCGGGCGGACCGATCGGCCTCGGAGACCCAGTTCGGCCATGTCTTCCGGCCTACCCACACCAATACCTCGTGGGAAGCGGCGAAGTTCGAGATCTGCGCGCACCGTTGGATCCACGTGTCCGAACCCGGCTACGGCGTGGCCATCAGCAACGCTTCCAGCTACGGACACGACGTCACCAGGGCGGTCCGCGACGACGGCGGAACTACGACGACGGTCCGCACCTCGCTGCTGCGTTCGGCCCGTTTCCCGGATCCGGAAGCAGACAGGGGCGAGCACACGCTCGAGCTGTCCATCAGGCCCGGCGCCGCAATCGCCGACGCCGTGGAGGAGGGCTACCGCACCAATCTCCGTCCGCGGTTCGTTACCGGCGGACATGCGGTGGACCCAGTGGTTCTCGTATCCAACCCGGCAATCGTGGTCGAAGCCGTGAAGCTGGCTGAGGACGGTTCGGGTGATGTCATAGTGCGGCTCTACGAATCACTGGGGGAGCGGTCAGTTGCCCTGGTTAAGCCTGGCTTCGATGCCAGGCGAGCCACTGCCACGGACTTGCTGGAGCGCGCCACCGACGCCCCTGGCGTGACGGTGAAGGACGACTCCGCTGTCAGCCTGGCGCTGCGTCCGTTCCAGCTGGTCACGCTGCGTTTTTCCAGGTAAAAAGCGGTTGAGGGTCCTGCACAGAAGCGCAGGACCCTCAACGACTGCCTACTTGGTGGTCAACTCGACGTCGATCGTGTCTTTGAGGATCTGCTCCCTGGCCGGGATCACCGCGTCGAAGTGCTTGATGTCGGCTGAGACCTCTTTGGAAAAGACATTCTCCACTGTGGAGGGCATCTCCTTCACTCCGGCCAGGTAGCGCTTGGCTGCAAAGTCGAACTCGGAGCGGTTTGTACGTATTTGGGCGTTGACTGCCTTGGCGTCATCGGCAATTTTCTGCACTTCCGCCTCCGGGGCGTTGCGTGCCTCAGCATCATCCGCCCTTTTGACGAGGTCGTCCTTGAGCCGGACAAACCCAGCGTAGTTTTCTTCGCCCTTGGCCGTAACTTCGGCGCGTTCCTGCAGCTCAGCTACCTTGTTGTCGAACGTCCGGGCGAACTCCACGTAGGCATTGTTCTTTGACTGCAACAGATCGCTTGCCGCCTTCCGGCAAGGCTCCGCAGCCTGGGCAAGCAGGGTTTGGCGTTCCCGGAGGGTGGATGCTTTCGAGCCGACGAACAGGCCGTTGCATCTGGCCGCTTCGTCATCGCGGAAGAGGCCCTCAAATTGCGGGTAGGACTCCACCAGGCCTTCCATGTAGTCAAAGTAGTCCTCGTGGGATTCGACCAGCTGGTGAACAGCGACGCCGACGGGAGTGTCGACGGAGTCATTCCCTGACTTCAGCTCCTGCAGGGCAGAGCGGGCGGAGTTCGATGCCTGCTGGAATTCGTCCTTTTCCTTTTGGCTGTCCTTCACGGCCTGGTCCCGCGAGGCAGGGGCGTTCCGGGCCTTCTTGTAGGCGGCCAGGTACGCATTGGCTGCCGGCTGGACCTTGCCCCTGGCGTCGCCCAGTGCGTTGAGGCGGTCTCCCTTCAACGCGGAGAGGCTTTCGGCCTTTTGCTGTCCGGCGAAGTTGTTGACGGCCACAAGGGCGCCGACGGCGATCACCAGCACGGCAAGGACAATGCACGTCACCAGGATGACGGGGCGGCGGCGTGAGCGGGCGGGTTCGGGGGTGACCCCGGGGTTCTCGTAGGTCATGGCCTATTTCCCCTCTTGGCCGGAGGCCTTGAACTGGTCCAGCCGGGATTTCAGGACACGTTCGAGCTCTGCGTTGGCGGCATTCGCGTCATCGACGAGTTTGGTTGAACTGGCCTTCACAGCGTCCTCATACGTGGTGCGGACCTTGTTCAGTGCATCATTGATGTCGAGCAAGGCCACTCCCGCGGTGGTGCTTTTGGCGAGGCGTCCGAGGTCATCCGTCGCGTCCAGGACTTCCTGCTGCTTGTCGCGTTGTCCTTTGACGATGCCTTCGATCCCCTGCAGGAGTTGGACCGTGTCCGCATCTGCCTTGTCCTTGGCACCTGCCAAGGCCAGCAGGCAGGAATCGGCCGTCTGGACGTACGCCTGCGCATAGTCGCCACCGCTGACGTTCAGGTCCCTGTGGAGCGGGGCGCACGGTCCACCCACAGAACGGGTGATGTTGGCCGTATTGATGAGTCGTTGGTCGTTGTAGGCGATCACCGCTACGTATTGGTCCTTGAACCGCCGGAACGCCTCGGCAATCTCCGGCTCCTGCGCCACGGGAGAAGCGGCCATGGCGTCGAGCCTGCCGGTGTTGGCGGCCGACTCGCGTTTGATCACATCGCTTTCCCGGGTGAACACCTGCTCTTTTTCCTGATCGCCCTCTTCCTCGGCGACCACGTTGGTGTACCGTGCCGTGAACTCCTCAAGCAGGGGGTCGTAAAGGTTCATGGAGCGATCCACGATGCCCCGTTGCTTGTCCAGCCGCTCCACGTCCGCGCGCTGCACTCCGGTTGGCCGGAGAAAGGCGAACCAGGCTCCGAACCCCCCGGCGGCCAAGGCCAGGACCACCACGACAACAATGATGCCTGTACGCCGGGAATTGCTGCGCCCGGAGTCCTTGTTGGTCTCGTCCAAAGTCTGATCCCCCATATTTTTGAAAAGGCTAAACGTCGTGTTGAAGCCGCTTCACGAAGAGCTTGGTACGTTCCTGCCGTGGCGCCCGCAGTACCTCGGCGGCCGGGCCACGTTCGACCACGACTCCACCGTCCATGAAGATCACCTCGTCGGCAACATGCTGGGCGAAGGCGAGTTCGTGCGTCACGATCACCATGGTCCAGCCTTCCTCGGCCAACTCCTTGATGACGCCCAGGACATCACCCACAAGCTCCGGGTCCAAGGCGGACGTGGGCTCGTCGAACAGCAGGAGCTGCGGCTTGAGGGCGAGGGCCCGGACGATGCCAACACGCTGCTGCTGGCCGCCGGAAAGCTCGAACGGATAGGCATCGCGCTTGTCCGCCAGGCCCACGCGTTCCAGGAGCCGCTCGGCCTCCGCGATGGCTTCCGCCTTCGGCCGCTTCTGCACCTGGACGGGCCCCTCGATGACGTTCTTGAGCACCGTCATGTGCGGGAACAGGTTGTAGTGCTGGAAAACCATGGCGCTGCGGTCGCGGAGCGCTGCGATCTCCTTCTTGCCCACCTTGGCCCCGAAATCAATGGTCAGCCCGCTTGAGGCATCGCCGCTGCCGAAGGTGACCGTACCGGCGTCGGGAACTTCCAGGCCGTTGAGCGAACGCAGGACCGTGGTCTTACCGGAGCCGGAAGGCCCGATCAGGGCCACCACCTGGCCGCGGCGGATGGTGATATCGATGTCCCGCAATACTGTGTTGCTGCCGAAGGCCTTGGCGAGGTTCCTTGCCTCCAGGACCATGGATGACGGATCAGTGGGCGACATAGCGGTCCAATCTTCTTTCGACCGCGGACTGCGCCGTGGACAGAACCAGGCAGATCACCCAGTAGACCAGGGCTGCCTGCAGGTACAAGGCCATGAACTCCTGGCTGAAAGCGGCGATCTGCTGGGCGTTCCGGAACAGTTCGGTGACCAGGATCAGTGATGCGAGGGACGTGTCCTTCACCAGGGAAATGAAGGTGTTGGACAACGGTGGAACCGAGACCCGGGCAGCCTGCGGAAGGATGATCCGTACCAGCGTCTGCCGGTTGGACATGCCGATGGTGTGCCCGGCTTCCCATTGGCCCTTGGGCACGGAAAGGATGGCGGCGCGGATGATCTCGGCGGCGTAACCACCCACGTTCAACGAAAACGCGATGATGGCACTGGGCCACGGATCAAGCCGCACACCGATGCTAGGCAGTCCGAAGAAGATCACGAACAGCTGCACCAGCAGGGGAGTGCCGCGGATGACTGAGACATAAAACCGGCCAATGCCGGACAACAACCGGTTGGGGCTCAGGCGCATCAGGGCCACTACCAAGGCCAGCAACAAGCCAAAGGCGAAGGAAGCCAGTGTCAGGGGGATGGTCCCTGTCACGGCGCCGGTGATGAGTGGTCCGAAGGAACTCCAGATGAGGTCCCAGTTCATCTATTTGGTGACGTCCGCGCCGAAGTACTTGTCCGAAATCTTCGCCAGGGTTCCGTCCGCGCGGAGGTCTTCAAGAGCCTTGTCCACGGCCTTGGTGAGCTCGCTGGAACCCTTGCGGAAGACGAAGGCACTCTCAGTCTTGTCCGGTGCTTCGGCTGCCACCTTCAAGCCGGAGTCGGGAGTGGTCTTGGCATAGTCCAGGTAGGTGAGCTTGTCGTTCACCGTGGCGTCCACGCGACCCTGCTGGACCAGCGTGGCGGACTGGGCCCATCCTTCAACGGCCTGGACATTGGCGCCGGCTTCCACGGCCATCTTGTAGAAGTTGCTCGTGAGGGACTGGGCGGTGGTCTTGCCCTTGAGGTCGGCGAAGCTGTTGATGCTGGAGTTGTCCGACTTGGTGACCACTACGCCGGTGGAGATCGTGTACGGGGTGGAGAACTCGTACTTGGCCTTGCGGTCGTCGTTGATGGAGATCTGGTTTGCGATGGTATCGAAACGCTTGGAGTCGAGGCCTGCGAAGATGCCGTCGAACTGGGTCTCCTGGAAAGACGCCTTGACGCCGAGCTTCCCGGCGACGGCCTGCGCAATCTCGACGTCGAATCCGGTGAGGTCGCCGGCTCCCTCGGCGTGGAAGCTGAACGGGCGGTAGGTGCCCTCGGTGGCAATTACCAGTTCGCCCTTGGACTTCACGTCAGAGAGGGAGGTGTCCCCGCCGGACTGCGCCGGCGTTGAGCCACCACCGCACGCCGAAAGAGCGAGGGCAGCGGAAGCCAAGGTGGCGGCAAGGATGGAACGTCGGGTGCGGAGGCTGTTCATGGAGCCATCTTAGTCACCGGAGGGAACGGGCACGGCGGTGGACACCAGTGCCAGGTAAAGGTGCGTTAAAAAGGCTGAGTGGGGGCGGTCCCCAACAGCCCGCCACCACTCATCCCCCCAATTGTGATCCCGTGGGCGCCACATCCACCGGAAACCCGTTCTCTGATTCCGGTGTCAGGCTGCAGCCGCGTTCACACATTCATGATTGTGCCACGATCTAATGGTTTTGTGAAAGTCTTACGCTGAGAGACGCCGTTTTCGACGCGCAACTGCTTTCGAGAACCAGATTCCGGCCAATCCGATACACGTGAACATGGCTGCGGAGTAGTTGATCAGCACCCGCAGCCAGGCCTCCGAAAACGGGATCAGCGGAAAAAGCTGTGACAGCAAAAGCAACGAAAGTCCCAGCAAAAGCAGGCCCGAGGCGACGCGCAGCAACACAGGCGCCTGGCTCGCCACCGTGCGCCAGATGGCCGGCACCAGGCAGGCAGCAACGAATCCCGGGTAGAAGCGGCCCATAAAGGCATAGGCCTCCAACGACGGCCCCCACACCAGCCCGCTCATCCCCGCCGACGAGCCCCGGGTGTCGGTGATGAGGAAAAAGTAGATGGTCAGCACGCCCACGATTGCGGCAACCGTGATACCCAGTGGCCCGCGGATGGCCCGCACTGCCGATTGGGAGCCGAACGCGGTGGCGATCTTGATGCCCATGAAGAAGAACGTCGCATACAGCAGGAAACGCAGAATCAGGTTCCCAACGTTCATCCCGCCAAGCCAGCCGTCGATGACAAGGTAGGGCGCCTCGATGCTGATGAAGATGCTCAGTGAGATCAACGAAAAGATGTAGAAGACAACGCGGTTCTCCCCACGCAGTGCGCTCGGAATCCGTGCGATCGTAATCGCCAGGCAAACTGCCAGCGTGACCCAGGGCAGGACAGCCGTCATCCGAGGTTCTCCCAAATTCGTTCAGTTCGTTCGTGGTCTTGTTCCTGGCGGCGAAGGGTCTTTCCCAATGCCAGCAGCCGCTCACCGGCAAGGGTCACCAGTGCACTTTGGGACATTGCGTCCAAGGCCTCCCGGCGTGCATTGGGTGGCCAGCCGGCTTCGGCTTCGGTGATCAGTCCTCCGGCCACCAACCCTCCTGCCGGTCCCACCCCGGCCGCACGGGAGGTGGCAATCGCCAGCTCCGGCGGAAGCCTGTTGGCTGTCAGGTGGGCCGAGAAATTCTGGGGCGCGATGCCGGTGGTGTCGCTGACCCGGTGCCGCAACTCGCCGTCGTCGATTGCGTCCACCCAGTTGCGCACGGAGGTAGGGTGCGGTGGCTCCGAAAGGCGGGCCACGGGCGCGGAGCCGGGCTCGCTGCGCTCCACTACGGCACGCAGAAGATCGATCGTGGCAACCTGGCTGACCAGTTCGCAGCCCGTGGGCGGAACGGGGTCGCCGCGGAGATCGGAGTAGAGGTCGAAAGTGGCCAGGGCCTGCACAGGGTTGATGTTGAAGCCCCGGCTGATGCTCACCAGCGTGGACTCGGCCACCTTGCCGCGGACCAGCTGCTGGGCCAGGGTTGTCCGTTTGATGCCGGCGATCCTGCAGACGTCCGCCGTGCTGGCATCGGGCGCAACGCCATGAAGCCAGCGCTGGAACGCCTTGGACTGTAAGGGCATGTGGAACTCTCTGTGATGTGGGGCGCGGCAAACCGGCAAATTGCGGTAAGTGGGAGTACAGATCGATTTTACGCCGACGCCACATTGAATTATGCTTGATGATTGAACCCGCTGGTCCGTACACCCCCCAAGTCCGGACCAGCGGGTTTTTCCATGCCCGCGGGAATCGGGGCCTGATGATCTGCGTTTCCTTGCTGGAGGATAGACAAATGACTGCAACCTTGGTGGCCAAGGAACTGGCCGGTGGGCATGGCCACCGCACACTCTTTTCCAAGCTGTCCCTCACGGTGGCGCCCGGCGACGTGGTGGGCGTAGTGGGAGCCAACGGCGCCGGAAAATCAACGCTGCTCCGTATCCTGGCGGGCGTCGACCAGCCGCAGGAAGGCAGCCTCAGCCTTGCACCCTCGGATGCGTTCGTGGGTTGGCTGCCGCAGGAACACGAGCGCACCGAAGGCGAAACCATCGCCGGCTACATCGCCCGACGCACTGGTTGCGCGCAAGCCACCACCGAGATGGAAGCCACTGCCGAAGCCCTCGGCTCAGGTGCCGCAGGAGCCGACGACGCCTACTCCCTTGCCTTCGACCGCTGGATGGCCTCCGGCGCGGCAGACCTGGAAGACCGCATTCCCGCCGTTCTGGCCGATCTCGGGCTGGAGGTTGGCACCGAGGCACTGATGACCGGCCTTTCCGGTGGCCAGGCCGCCCGCGTGGCTCTGGCGGCGCTGCTGCTGAGCCGCTTCGATGTAGTGCTCCTGGACGAACCCACCAATGACCTGGACCTCGACGGGCTGGCACGCCTTGAAGCCTTCGTCCAGGGCCTGCGCGGCGGAGTGGTGCTGGTTTCCCACGACCGCGAATTCCTGGCCCGCTGCGTCACCACAGTGGTGGAGTTGGACCTGGCCCAGAACTCGGTAGCTGTCTACGACGGCGGCTACGAAGCCTTCCTCGAAGAGCGCGCGGTGGCCAAACGCCATGCCCGGGAGCGCTACGAGGAGTTCGCCAATACCAAAGCGGACCTTGTTTCCCGCGCGCGCACCCAGCGGGAGTGGAGCTCCCAAGGTGTCCGCAACGCCATGAAGAAGAACCCGGACAACGACAAGATCCGCCGGGCCGCCAGCGTCGAATCGTCGGAGAAGCAGGCGCAGAAGGTCCGCCAGATGGAGTCCCGCATTGCCCGGCTCACTGAGGTGGAGGAGCCCCGCAAGGAGTGGCAGCTGCAGTTCAGCATCGGCCAGGCACCCCGCTCAAGTGCCGTCGTCGCGACCTTGCGTGACGTCGTCGCGCGCCAGGGCGACTTCACGCTGGGACCGGTGAACCTCCAACTCAACGGTGGGGAGCGGATCGGCATCACGGGTCCGAACGGCGCCGGCAAGTCCACCTTGTTGCGCCTGCTGCTGGGGACGCAACAACCCGACGACGGCGTTGCCTCCATGGGCGCGTCCGTCGCCATCGGCGAAATCGACCAGGCACGCGGATTGCTCGACGGCGGGCAGCCGCTCGGCGACGCGGTGGAAGCCGTGCTCGTGGACTGGAACAGCGCAGACGTCCGCACCCTCCTGGCCAAATTCGGGCTCAAAGCGGACCACACCTCACGCACTGTGGACTCGTTGTCCCCGGGGGAGCGGACCCGGGCTGCGCTCGCATTGCTGCAGGCCCGCGGCGTGAACCTGCTGGTGCTGGACGAGCCCACCAACCATCTGGACCTTCCGGCGATCGAACAGCTTGAAGAAGCGCTGGAGAGCTACGACGGTGCGCTCCTGCTGGTCACCCACGACCGCCGGCTGCTGGAAAACGTCCGTCTCGATTCGCGGTGGCACCTGGACAACGGACAAGTCCGGGAACTCCACCACACCCCAAGCCAGGAGAAGTAACCCATGAGCATGGACCGCGTGGCCTGGAGCTCGCTGTACAACATCACCACTGCCAAGAGCGGCTCCAAGCCGTTCTCCAAGGAAACCCTCAAGCGGGTCCTCGCCTTCGCTGCCCCTCACAAGGGGAAGCTGATTGCCTTCGTCATAGCCTCCATCGCGGGCGCTTTCCTGGCAGTGGCCACCCCGGTGCTTGCCGGACAGGTGGTGGATGCGATCATCGCGAACGCAGGCGTGGGAACGGTCATCTGGCTGGCCGTCCTCATTGCGATCGTTGCGGTGGGTGAGGCCGGAGTGGGCCTGCTGACGCGCTGGTTGTCGTCGATCATTGGTGAAGGCGTCATCGTGGACCTGCGCACGCGGGTGTTCGACCACGTGCAGCGCATGCCCATCGCGTTCTTCACCCGGACACGGACCGGCGCTTTGGTGAGCCGGTTGAACAATGACGTCATCGGGGCGCAGTCCGCTTTCGCCGGCACGTTGTCCGGTGTGGTCAGCAACGTAGTGGCACTGGCGTTGACCCTCGCCGTGATGCTCAATACTTCCTGGCTGGTGACGGTGCTCGCCATGGTGCTGCTGCCGATCTTCCTCATCCCTGCGCGGCGCATGGGCTCCAAACTGGCAGATCTTCGCCGTGAGGCTGCAGCCCACAACGCCGCCATGGGCACGCAGATGACGGAGCGTTTCTCGGCGCCCGGTGCCACGCTGGTGAAACTGTTCGGCCGCCCGGACGAGGAATCGCGTGAATTTGCCGACCGGGCTGGACGGGTGCGGGATATCGGCATCCGCACCGCCATGCTGCAGTTCACCTTCGTCACCGCCCTGACCCTTGTCTCGGCGTTGGCACTGGCCCTCGTGTACGGCCTGGGCGGTTGGTTGGCCCTCAGCGGCCAGCTGGCACCGGGCGATGTGGTGGTCCTGGCGCTCCTGCTCACCAGGCTTTACGCGCCGCTGACCGCGCTGTCCAACGCGCGGGTGGAAATCATGAGCGCTCTGGTCAGCTTTGAACGGGTTTTCGAAATCCTGGACCTGAAGCCGCTCATCACCGAAAAGCCGGATGCCATTGAGGTGGCTCCGGGCCCTGTCGCGGTGGAATTTGATGACGTCCGCTTCTCCTACCCCTCAGCAGACAAAGTGTCCCTGGCCTCCCTGGAGGAGGTGTCCACACTGGACACCCGCGGCGGAGAGGAAGTGCTGCACGGGGTGAGCTTCCGGGTGGAACCGGGCCAGACAGTGGCCCTGGTAGGTTCCTCGGGTGCCGGCAAGTCCACCATCGCCCAGCTGCTGTCCCGCTTGTACGACGTCGACTCCGGAGCAGTGCGCCTTGGCGGGAACGGGCCCCGGACGGGTGCCGATGTGCGGGACATCAGTTTCGATTCCCTGCGCGACACGCTGGGCATGGTGACCCAGGACGGCCACCTGTTCCACGAAACCATCGCCTCCAACCTGCGCCTGGCACGGCCGGATGCTACCGAGGACGACATGTGGGATGTGCTCAGGCGTGCCCGCCTGGAACCGATGATCCGTTCACTGCCCGATGGCCTGGAGACAGTGGTGGGAGAGCGTGGCTACCGGCTCTCCGGCGGCGAGCGCCAACGCCTTACCATCGCACGTTTGCTCATCAAGCAGCCGCGCGTGGTGATTCTGGATGAGGCGACGGCGGCGCTGGACTCCACCAACGAAGCCGCCGTGCAGGCGGCCCTGGGTGAGGCGCTCAAGGGACGTACCGCCGTCGTGATTGCGCACCGCTTGTCCACCATCCGCGCCGCTGACGCGATCCTGGTGGTTGAGGACGGCAGGATCGTGGAGCGTGGCACGCATACCGAGCTGCTGGCGGCGGACGGGCGCTACGCCGAGCTGTACCAGACCCAGTTCGCGGAGGCCACGGCAGTGGCGCAGGAAGCTGTCCCGGAGCTCTAGCGCTACTTGAGGGCCGGAAGGACGTGGTCCGTGAGAAGCGGCGCCAGGTCCGCGGGCAGGGGTGCTGAGAGGTCCAGCCAGCGGATTTCCGCGATCTCGGCGGAGGGGTGCGCGTCCCAGGTTCCGGGCGCCGTGAAGACGGTGGCTTCGATGTTCGTGGCGGCTTCGTTGGCGGCTACGGCGAGCCAGACACCCAGGGGTTCCAGCTGCTCCGGTGATACCTCGATGCCGACTTCCTCGGACAGTTCCCGGGCAGCGGCCTGGGCGGCGGTTTCACCCGGTTCGGGTTTGCCGCCGGGGTGCATGAATTTGTCCGTGCCGCGCTTGCGGACGGTCAACAGCTGCCCTACGTTGTTGTAGACGCACACGGCGCTGACCACGATCAGGTCCGTTGTTGTCATTCAGGCCTCCTGGCGTCGATGCGGACCAGATGCGATTCCAGCAGCAAGTCCTTGGCGGGCCCTGTGACGTCCCAGGTGAAACTGAACGAATCCGGGCCCTCGTAGCGGTAGTTGACGTGATAGTCGTCGGGATCGCACCAGTGCTTGTCCTGGTGGCCCTCTTCGGAGAATCCCATGACGTGGAAAGGCCTGCCGTCGGGGAAGGACACGTCCATGGAGTCCGGTGCGGCGCCGGGTGTCAGGACGTATTCACGGAAGGCGGGGCCGGTGTGGGTGGGCCAGTGCATGGTGCCGTCTTCGCGGTAGTCCAGGCCGCCGTCGGGGTTCGGGCTGTAGTGCACGACGCCGGTGAAGGTTCCGCGGGTGCCGGAGGCGCGGTCCAGGAGGTTTCGCTCCACCCTCCAGCTGCCGGCCAGGTAGGCCCGCAAGTCCTGGATGCGCTGCTGGTGCTTCAAGTGCCCTCGATTGGAATCGAACCAACGACACCGGCTTTAGGAGAGCCGTGCTCTATCCACTGAGCTACGAGGGCCTGTGTGTCCATGGCTCGGAATCCCACTGCTGGAGCTCAAGGGCCCGGACACGACTACAAGCATACAAGCTGCCGGGGCGATGCCCGAACACAGCTAGGCTGGCCACCATGAACGGGCGTGCAACGGCGTCGGCACCGGCGGGATGGTTCCTTCCGGATGTCCGCAGCATCAGGGCAAATATTGGGGGATGGGCGCAACTGAGCGTCGTCCAGTACTTCGTGGCCGAGGCTGCTGTGATCGAGGCTTGGGCCGGTCCGGAGCCCTACAGCAGGGCCACGGGCTTCATCAGCGACCTGGGCGCTGTTTCCTGCGGACTGTATGAGGACCGGCCAGTCTGTTCGCCCTTGCATTGGCTGATGAATGCCTCTTTCGTGGTCCAGGGGCTGGCGTTGGTCCTCGGGGCAATCCTCCTGACGGCCGGGCTCCTGTGCGTCGCGGCGAGGCCCGAAGTCCGGGCCAGGCGTTTCCGGGCGACGCAGGAGGGTGAAACGCCCATCCGCGTGCTGGCCGTGCCCTGGATCATGGCGGTCGCCATCCGGATCCTGACGGGCGTTGCGGGGGTGGGCACGGTGATTGTGGGACTGGTACCCGAAGACCTGGGCTCGCCGTGGCATTTTGCAGGGGCCCTCATGTTCTTCATTGGGGGAGGGTTCGCCTTGCTCCTGCTGGCCGTATTGTGGTTCAGGCAAACCCCCGTCAGTTGGTTCCTCGGAATCTGCGGGATTCTCTGCCTTGGGGCGCTGGTCATTGGCGGCATCACCGCGATGGATGTACCCCGGCCCGGAACTCTGGAACGCTTCATGGGGTATCCGGTCACTATCGGCCTGGCCACTGCAGGCCTTGTTATTGCCCAGCGGGTACGAACGGAACGAAAAGCGCTCAGGGCCGATTGAGGAAGTACTCGCGGAAGTCCGCGAGTGAAGTCCCTCCCGCGTAGCCGAGGTCGCCAGCACTCACCGAAACCGAGTCGTCGGGTGAAAAGATACTGACCGAGAAGGATCCCGAGTCCAAGTCCGTGGTCTTCTCCAGCATGGCCGGAAGGGCCTCTTCCAGGGCCTGTGCAAGCGCGGCGTGCTCGGAGCCGGTTCCTGTGAGCTTGGCGGTGATGAAGTTGCCGGACGTATTCATGTTCACGTGGACCTGGGCGTCCTTTACTCCCGGCACCGACGCAGCAGCGTCCTGCATGTCCTTGCCGAGCCGCTCGGCCTTGGACGGGCCACCCACACCGCAAGCCGTGATGCCCAGAATCAGCATCATGATGATCAGGGCCGGCACCGGCTTGGGAAGTTTCTTCAAGGTCACTGCTTTCGGGAGATGTTGGACACGGTTGAGGACACCTGGCCGGCATCGCTTGTGAGGAAGTGCTGGGTGGATTCCTTTTGACTGTACTGGGCGATGGGACCCCCGGCTTCCTGCTGCGCTACCGAGTCAACGTAACGGTAGGAGTCGTGGTAGCTGATACCGGCGAATCCCGGGTCGATGTCCGGATTGGGCAGCGTCACCACCAGGGCGTTGTTGTCCCGGCTCGTGGTGATGCTGCCGCCGGGAAGCAAAGTGGCATCCGCCAGGTCCACCTGCGGGACGGGGTCACCGGCGTGCTGAAGGGCCAGGACGTCGATGGATGCCGGGATGGGTGCCGAATCCACCGGCGATCCGTACGTGACAACGTTGGTGACGTTGAACCTGTCGGTGAAGCTGCTGTCGGATGCCAAGGCCGTGGCGATCATGCCGCCCTGCGAATGACCTGACAGCATCACCGGTGCGTCCTGGGGAATGCCGGCTTTCTCCATGGCGATGCGGACCGCTTGGGCGGCAGTGGACAGGTTTCCGCCGGCAAGTTCAAGGTTCCCGGTGAGATCGGTGGGGTTGGCCGCGCCGTCCGGCATCCACCGGGTGGTCCCTGGAATGCTGATGATGTAGGCAGGGGGACTGCCTGGCTTGTCGACTGTGGTGATCCGGATCCCGGTATCTTCCGTGCCCGCGATTCCTGCGTCGGCGTAGGCTGCGTCGGTGGCGGCCAGGACGGAGCTGATGGTTGACGGCACGGGCGTGACCGGCCTGCCGTTCACGTCGGCGGTTCCGGGTTTGCCTACGGTCAGGGGGATGGGCTCGCCGGCCACCGGCCTGCCGTCATCCATCAAATGCGGATTGTGGAAGCCGAAACTCGTCACCGTCGCGGCTGTGTTCAGTGTCGCCGCTACGAACAGCACCCCGTTGGACACCAGCTGGGTGATCGACGGTGGCTCGCCCGAGGTCAGCCACCCCCAGCCCATGTTCACGAAGTCGCCCAGCCGCGAGGCACGGTTTTCCTCGGCATCCATGAGGTTCCCCACAGGGAGGGGAGCCAGGTCCTGGGCAAGGTTCCACATGGTGGACGCAGTGCCTGCCAACAGGCTGGTGACTTTTCCGCTGGCATCCCACAGGTCCTCAGCCTCCCCGGCGGCGGCGTCCAGGAGTCGGTCAAGGACGGATGGATTCCCGGAGCCGGCCGCGGTGGTACTGGCGGCCATTTGCTCGTCGACGTTGCGTTGCACGGCACTGGAGGCGGCGGCGAGGGCATGCCCTGCCGCGATGAGCTGACTGCGGTAGGCCATCCACTCCTGCGTGAAGCGCTTCCCGTCATCGCCGTGCCAGTCCACACCGGTGATCAAGGGAGTGAGGTTGCCGCTCAGGTCCAGCAGGCGTTGGCTGCTGCGGGCAAACTCTTTGCTGAGGCGTCGCCCGCCCTCCACATCCATTCCGTAAAGGCTCATGAGCGCACGCTCCGACCGGCAGCGCTGCCAAGGTATTCCTTTGCTCCCAGGAGGGACCAGGCGAATTCGAGCCCGGGGTCCGTGGATGGAACGGCGGTCAGGGTGGGCGCGGGGTTCTGTCCTGGCCCGGTTTCCACGGAGTACAGCTGGTCCGCGACGGCCCAAACGCGCCGGCTGGTATACGGGCGGGAACCTGGCGCCGGAGTGCCTGAAACATCAAGGTGGCCTGACACGTCAAGGTGGATGGTGCAGCTGGTGTTGGCCGCTACCGCCTGCGGCGTCGCTTCCGGCAAGGGCTCCAGCTGATGGAGCCGGGGAAAATGGCGGCTGAGGGCAGCCCACGCATTTTCCTCCTGGAAGAAGGAAACCTCGACGGCGTTGCGGACTTCCGTCACCACCACACCGTTTGGCTGGTGGCTGATACGGCGTCGATAGGAGACGGCGACGCCCCGCCCTCCCGCCAGGCCGGCCCTGCTGTGGATGGACTGGTCTTGGAACTGCACAACCGTGGTGGCCGTCAGGGGTGCCGATACAGCGAGGGTAACCGCCAGTATCCATTGCGGTGACAAGGTGCCCTGCGCATCGAGGATGCCGGCACGGCGAAGTTCGTCCCCGGCGTCCTGGTGGTGCGCGTCCGGATGTGGAAAGTACTCCGGATAGGCGGCGGCCTCGGCCTCGCTGCCCGTTGCTTCGGCCGCCCTGCGGACAGTTTCTGCCCAGGCGATTCCGCTGAGCTCAACGATGTTGAGCCTCGCATCGACGTGAATTTCCCCCATTGATCCCCCAAGATCCACTTACTGCGCGCCAGCACTTGGCGGCAAGCGCAACACTATCCGGGCGCGCCGGGACGCGGAATGGGGAGAGCTATCCTCAATGGTTGCTGCGGGGCGGGGGCGGGGGCGGGGAGGTGGCCCCCCGTTTCAGGACGCGCGCTTCTTTCCCAGGAAGACGGCAACGACGCCACACACGAGGCTCACCAGGAAAAGTACCCAGGAGGCAACGGTGACGGCCGATGCCACGGCGACAGAACCGGCGTCGGGAGTCTCTGCGGCCAGCACCGAATCAATGGCCACGTTCGACCACAAGTGGGCCACGGCAAAAAGCAGGGGAGCGGCCCACATGGCCCAGCGCCAGGACTTCCGCGCCACGTTGGTGCCGATCAGCAGGAGCCAGCTGAAGCCGAAGATCAACGGGAACAGCGTGCCGGCCGTCTTGTGGACGTAGTTGAGCTGGCCGCGTGCCGCGTCATCCATGGCTGCGCGCAGTTGGGCGATGTAGTCCGGGGAGAAACCGCCGATCAGGGAGTCCGGCATTGCCAGCCCGCCGGAAAGCTGGGTCATCTGGTTAAGGGTCAACAGGTGCAGGTACCAGAAGAGGAACAGGCTGGCCACCACGCCGGCAATCACGATCAACCTGGAGTTGCTTTGTGCCTTCTGCGGCGTCCGCGCGGTGGTGCTGTTGATCACGGGAGGCAGTGTGTGGTCGGGAACCACTGCCTTCGCCCCGTGCTTCTTGATCCGCTGAGCTGGTGTCTTGGCCATGTCATTCATTATCCCGCCACCTAAGCTGGATCCATGACCACCGGCAGGCACACCGCAACTGAACTCGATCCTTCACTTGATGACTACCAGTTGGCCAGCGCCCTGGTCCGGGAAGCAGGGCAACTGGCGTTGCTCATGCGGATGGGCGGGTTGCAGGGCGAACGCAAGACGTCCGTCTCGGACGTCGTCACCGCAGCCGACCACGCAGCCGAGGCCTACGTCCTGGAGCAACTGCGCCGTTGCCGGCCGGAGGACGGCATCCTTGGTGAAGAGGGTGCCTCGGTGGCCGGGACCAGCGGACGGACCTGGGTGATCGACCCCGTTGACGGCACCTACAACTTCCTGCACGGCTCTACCTACTGGTGCTCGGCCATTGCCTTGAAGCGTGACGACACCGCCCACAGTGGCCAGTCCGGCAGCCCGTTGGTGGACCCGTCGGTGTTGCTGGGGGCGATCTACCAGCCCGAACTGGACAAGCTCTGGCTGGGCGGCGAGGACCAGGCGGCGACGCTCAACGGAGAACCCATTTCCGGTTCCGGCGATGTTTCGGTGGCCGGGATTTGCGCAGCCACGTACATCCATCCGACCTGGCTCGCGGATCCGCGCACGGCCATGCCATGGCACGCGGCCGCCATCACCGCCGCCTCCTTGCGGATGTTTGGCTCAGGTTCCTGTGACCTGGGCCGGGTGGCCGATGGCGAACTCGGTTGCTGGTTCCAGCACAGTTGCCCCGAATGGGACTGGCTGCCCGGCAAGGCGATCGTTCGCGCGGCCGGCGGGGACACCGCCGTCGTGAAGGTCAACGGGATGAACTGGTTCGTTGCCGGAAGCCCGACGGCGGTCCGCGAGTTGGGTGCCGCGCTAACCTCGGTTCCGCAGTTCGCCTAGCTGCCGCCAACGTACCCCGCAGGGTATTGCTAAGTAGCCTTAGTAATGGTTTCCTTGTACTGGGACGAATGGTTCGTCCCGCTGCCCAGGTGCTGACCGGTCAGCTGCCGAGCCCCAGGAGACGCCATGCAAGGGATTGGTGGTCCCAGCCTTCCACGGCTGACGCAAGACATGCGGCCCCTTGGCTGCCTGCACTGCGGAACGAACGAAAATGTTGCCATCGAATCCATCGAGTCCCTGCCGCCGCATCCGGGCGAACTGCAGGTCCAGGTCGGGTACGTCTGCCGCAAATGCCAAGGCAACTACCTGCACAGGGCACGGTTCCGTGATGTGGCAGCTGTCCTGAACAAGGTGCGCTCGCTGGAGGGATTGCTCCGCTTCGCAGGAGAGTACTTCCATTGCGGCGAAGCAATGTCCCTGGCAGGCTCCAACGTCAAGAGCATCTACGCGCCCTTGTCGACGGACGAACCCGGCGACGACGCTTCGGCAGTCGACGTCGGCACGAAGTTGCTGCGGTGCCAGTGCGGCTTCCAGCTGGAACTGCCGGACTGACAGCAACTCAGTAAATAGAACAGCTCTCAGCCAGGACGCGGGTTAACCCCTTCGGGTACCCCCGCGGACCTGGCCCCATTCCCCTTGTTATTTTGCACCGGGGGGCGTTTGCCCCCACGGTCTCAGCTGCAGAACAGCCCTGTCCTGCAGCGTTCGCAAGGGGGAAATACTTGAACAGCAAGAGCAAGCTGTGGCCCACAGCCGTCGGCGTCACCGCCGTATCGGCCTTGGCAATCGGCCTCGTGGCCGCACCAGCCGCAAACGCAGCGCCCACCGACGTCATCTCGGTGGGTAGCGGACAGATCATCGATGGTTCTGTCCTGACACTTCCGAACTTTGCCAACCTGGCATCCAACGGAGCAGCAACTGCCCAGCAGATCGGCACCCCGCCGAGCGGCCCGGCAGTCATTGAGGCCACCGACCCGCTGGATCTCAGCGCAGTCTTCGGCGTCGTCAACGTGGGCGCGGGCAACATCCCGCTGCTCCAGAACAACGGCATCATCCAGGTTGGTGCTGTCAGCCAGTACGGCAAGGCAGTCAACGATGGTTCCTCGGAAGCATTCTCCGGTACCGTGAGCGGCGCTCCCGGTCTGGTGACCCTGCCCGGCGGCCTTCCCACGTCCGGCGATCCTGCCATCCCGGCAGCCCGCGTCAGCCTCGGCACTGCAGCCATCCTCGGTGGCACGGACCTGGTCAACGTCAACCTTCAGGTGGCCACCCTCGCGGCGGCAGCCAAGAAGGACCAGGGTGCAGCCCCCCAGGGTGCCTACTCACTGGCCGGCGTTTCGGCTGAAGTCGGCGGCACTGTCATTGGCGGCGTCGCAGGCACCATCAGCACCGCCATCAACACGGCCAACGCCGTCCTGACCCCCTTGGGCGTCACGGTGGCCAACCCGGTGGCCGGTGGAACCATCTCCATCACCGAGGCAGACCTGCTGGCCGTTGCCGGCGTACCGGACCTGAACTCCCTGCCGGCCGGAACCGACCTGATCTCGTTCCTGCCGCAGGCTGTTGCCAACAAGCTGACCTCCATCGTCAGCAGCACCCTGGCAACCGCCACGGCCGCCGTGAACGGTCTTGGACCGATCGCCCAGCTCGTCGCAGGACCTGCCCTGTCTGTCCTGACCACCACCCTGAACGGCGTGACCGGAGCAGTTGCTACCAGCGTCGTGGCTCCTTTGAGCACCGCGCTGACCGCCCTCGTTTCGGCCAAGGTCAACGTCCAGGAAACCGCTCCGTCGGGCGCCTTTACCCAGCGCGCCCTGCAGATCGCCGTTGCCGGCGGCTCCATCGCCACCGTCAACCTGGCCAACGCAACCGTCGGACCCAACCTTGACGCAGCGGCCATCCCGCTGGTCAACGCCGACACCATGGCCATCAGCGGTGGCGTGGCCCTCCTGGCTCTGCTCACCTGGTTGTTCGTCCGCTCACGCCGCCGCACCGCGGTAGCCGCTGTCTGATCGCCCCGGCGATCACGCACGGCGAAAGGAGAACAGTCAATGTACGGCAATAACTGGACCGCAGGCGGTACCGCCGCCGGCGGTACCACGCTCGCTGTCACGGGAGCCCCAACCCTCGGTTGGGTCATCCTCGTGGGGGTAGCCCTGCTGATTACCGGTTTTGTAGTCCTGCGAAACAGCAGGCTCAAAGCCGCAAAGCGGGGAGCACATCCCAACTCGTAATACCATCGGCGGGGCGGCTCTTTCCGGGCCGTCCCGCCATCCCCATTTTTCCCGGGCCATTCCGGCCTCGCCCAAGCATCGGAAGTAAATGTCGGTACTCGAATCCGCACAGGCGCTGGCTTTTGTGCTCCTGGTGGTTTTTCTGTCGTACATCCTGGTGATTCTGGTGCCCTTCCTCCGGCGCAAACCCGATCCCGAGGGCGATCCCGACTCTTTCTCGTGGCATGTGTTCATTCCGTGCCGCGATGAAGAAGTGGTGATCGGCGAAACCCTGGGATTGCTCCGCAGGCAATTCCCGCAGGCCCACGTTTGGGTTGTCGATGACGACAGCGACGACGCCACCGCCGACATCGTGGACGCGGCCTCTGAGCGCGACGCCATGATCCACCTCGTTCGCCGTCGCCGGCCACTGGCCCGCACCGGCAAAGGAGATGCGCTTAACGCCGCCTACCGCACTTTGGACGGTTGGCTGCCCGCCGACGTCGACCGGTCGTCGGTGATTGTCCTGGTGGTCGACGCCGATGGCCACCTGGCTGACAATGCGTTCCGTCAGGCGGCTGGTCCCCTGGCGTTCGGTGACCCGGAAGTCGGCGCCGCCCAAACCGCCGTCTGGATGTCCAACCTGCAGGACCCGGCCCTCGAAGGCGGCACCGGGATGCAGCGTCTCAGGAAGTCCTTCGGACGGTACCTGGTCCTGATGCAGGACATGGAGTTCCGCACCACCATCGCGGCCATGCAGTCCCTTCGGCGGCACACCCTGACGGTCGGCCTGGGCGGCAACGGCCAGTTCACGCGGTTGTCCGCCCTGGATGTCATCGCCAGGACGTCCGGCCAGCCATGGCACGGGGCGCTCCTTGAAGATTACGAACTTGCGATCCACATCATGCTGGGTGGTTACAAGACCGTCTACATGCATGACACCCACGTAGCCCAGGAAGCACTCCCTGACCTCCGCAGGCTCCTCACGCAACGCACGCGGTGGTGCCACGGCGGCATGCAGTGCAGCGTCTACCTCAAGCGGATCTTCGAATCGCCCTACTTCAGCAACGTCGGCGCGATCGAATCCAGCTACTTCCTGGTCCAGCCTTTCATCCAGATTCTCGGCTTGGTCCTGTGGCCAACGCTGTTTATCACCATGGTGGCGCAGGGCTCATTGACCATGGGCAGCTTTGGCGCCTGGATCAGTGCGGCATGGTTCATCATTCCCCTGATCTTCGCAACAGGCGTGCTGCCGTTCGCGCTGTGGGGCCTGGTGTACCGGAAGCAGGTCACACCGGAGAAGAACTTCATGCTCGGTGTCCTCTGGGGCTTCGGCTACTGGCTCTACATGTACCAGAATTACGTCACGGTGCTCAGGGCAACCTACCGCCTCATCACAGGACGGCAGGGGTGGGCCAAGACCCGCCGCAACCAGGAGACAGACGTCAAACTCCTAGCGAAGGAAGCCTAGTGGCCATGAGCGCCGAAGCCGGCAACATCAGCGTCCCCACCGGACCCCGTGCGATCCCCGTACGGAAGGCCCGTGGCGGGGGCCTCATCGGGCTGGTCTTCATCGCTGCCGCGGCTGCGGCCATGCTGCAGCAGGAGCACATCAGGGCAGCCGAAGCCTGGCTCATGTCCGCCATTTTCGACGGCGTCCTCGGCGGGGCTTCCTACAGCGTGGGCGACATCATTTTCCACAATGTGGGCGGGGGCCAGCCCTTCGCCCTCCAAGTCACCGGGCTATGCTCCAGCGCCGTCCTCCTCACGCCGATCGCAGGCCTCGCCGGGATTCTTTTCCTGATGGGACGCATCCCCGTCTCCCGGCTCATGCCCGCGGCCCTCATCGCACTCCTCATAGTCTGCATCAGCAACGCAACCCGCTATTTCATGATCGCAGCGGCGCAACAGAGCTGGGGGCAGCAGGGATTCGATGTCATGCACCACTTCCTGGGTTCCTTCGTGGTGATTTTCGGCTTCGTCGCGGCAATCATCGTGCTGGTCCGGGCCGCCGTCGTCCGCAAAGACCGTGCAGCGACCCGCAGCAAGGGCCGGCGTGCGTCCTCGTAGTCTGTTCCGGGCGTCGGCCGTCATGGCCGCGGTGATGATAACGGCAGCCTTGGCCGCCTGTGATGAAGGAAAACCCGGGGTGGACACGGCGAGTCCGGAAACAGGACTCTGCCATGCCGTGGTGTCCCCGGAAGAATTCGATGCCAGCAGCGAAGCCAGCCCGCCTGTTTCCTGCACCGAACGCCACACCACCCAGACTTTCCTGGTCACGACGATGCCCGAACCCCTGGCCCGCCAGGAGTCACGTCCCAACCAGCAGCAGCTCAAGGCTGCCGGCAAACGACTGTGCACCAGCGAGGACCTGCGCACTTATCTCTCCGCGTCCGACAGGGACGGGACCTTCGGACTGGCGGTCACCAGTTACTTCCCTGACAGGGACGCCTGGGCTGCCGGCAGCCGGGCGGTTCGTTGCGACGTAGCGGTCACGGACCAAGACGGCACCCCGCAGGAAACCGGCCTTGACCTCAAGGATGCTTTGGCGGGACCACACTCGGCAGCAGTACGGCTCTGCTACCGGCAGGAATACAAGGACGGCGTTCTTTCCGACGACGGAACCGATGTCCCGTGTTCGGAGCCCCATACCGCGGAGGACATCAGCGCATGGATCGCCCAGGACGCGTCACTGGCAACACCCGTGGCGCGTGAAGCGCGTTGCCTTCCCTATGCGCTCGAATTCCTCGGCACGGAAAAACTGCCGGCAGGCGTCACAGTCCATCCCATCATCCGGACGGTGGGCACTGCCCGGACCGTCCGCTGCGCCGTCGCCTCCGCCCGGCAGCCAGTACCGGGTGAAGCTCCGGAATTGGTGACCGGAACCCTGGCTCCCGTGCGCGTGCCTGTCACCGGGGGAGCAGTAAACAATGGCTGATCAAGGATCCGGGAGCGCCACGCAGCTCCGTGAACGTGGCGGGAAATCGCAGAGAACGTTCACCCCTGCCCCTGTGCGCGGACGCAAGGGCACCAAGGCCCGTCCGCTCGGCAGCCTGGGACGATACTTTGCCAGGACCTTCGGTCCCGGTACCTTGACGCTGGGACCAGTCCACGGCGCGGCCCTGATCGCGGGGCTGGTAGCGGCCGCCCTCATGATGGTCCGGCTGTTCATTCCGGAACCTGTGGGGATGGGGGACCAGGGCGAGGGGCATGGTCTGCTGTGCTCGCTGGGGGTCATGAACCAACGGCCCTGGGATTACGCGGGGTTCACGAAGTACATCCACCCTTCCTGGGTCCCGCACCAGTTCTACGGTGAAGGCTGCGGCGCCAACGGCACCGGGGAGCCGTACTACTCTTCCCAGCTGCTGTTCCTGTGGTTGGGGAAACTGCTGACACCCCTCCTGGGCTGGGGACCAGGGCTGGACACCCGTGCCGTTGGAATCGTCTGCTGTGTGGTCTTCGGATTGCTGATCGCGGCCCTGATCAACGTGCTGCCTGGCCGGACCTGGTTCCGTATCCTCATCGCCGCGCTGGTCACCGGGGTGATGGCAGACGGCGTCTTCGCTGACTTCTTCGTCTCGCCCTACAGCGAACCCGCGGCCTTCCTTGGCATTCTTGCCGTGTCCGTTGCGCTGCTCCACTACTGGAACGGCAGCGGTCCGCGGTGGCTGGCTTTGCTGCTGGTCGTCTTCGCGACGGTCTTTACCGTTGCGGCAAAAACACAAACTGTCTCGTGGCTGCCCGTTATTGCCCTGGCGCTGCTCTGGGTGCCGTGGCGGCGGGGTGCAGCGGACGGTGAGGCGGCCGTCGTCGTGCCTCCGTCCGACGGTAAACCGGCCGACGGTGCGCTCGGCAGGGGTCGACATTGGCGCGCGCTATTGCTGCCCGCGACGGCGGTGCTGCTCATCGTTGCGTTTTCGGTGGCATTCATCAACGTCCAACCCAAGCGCTTCTCGGAGGTGAACCTTTACAACGCCGTCTTTGTGGAGCTTCTTCCGTACAGCCCAACCCCTGAGGCAGACCTCGAATGGTTGGGGCTGGACCCAAGTTTCATCAACTCCATGGACACTACGGTGGCCTCCACACGTTCGGCTGTTTACAACCCGCTGTACCCCCAGTTCCAGGAGAAGATCAGCCTGGGCACGATCGCCGGTTTTTACGCCACGCATCCGGAACGGCTCATCACCATGGGCGAACGCGGAGTGACTGCCATGCTGACTCCGGAACTGGGCTATGTTGGCTCGTACCTTGAGGGTTCCGATCATGGCCCTTATGAAAAGGAACGGCGTTTTCCCGTGGTGTTGGGCCTGTTCAGCGCCGTAAAAGCTGCTCCGGTGGCCTTCGTCGGGATGCAGTTGGTGACGCTGCTGCTGGGCCTGGCCGTGGCTTTCCGGAAGCGGAGTGCCGTGGGAAGGCTGGCGGTCATCATGGTGCTGGGATGCTGGTTCCAGTTCTGGGCCGTCATGCTCAATGGCGGCCAGGCCGAAATTTACAAGCAGATGATCATTGCGGGCTTCATGGCGGCATTGTGCGGGCCATTGCTGGTGGCCCTGATCAGCATCCTGGCTTCGGAGCCGGGGAAGGTGCCGGCGCGAAAGCGCAGGGGCCGGCGGGCCAAGGCACAGCAAGGGTCAGCTGATCCAGCCATCGTTGCTTAACTGCTTGCGGAGGCTGATGACATTGCCGAGCTTGATGCCGGCCGTGGCGTAGCGCTGCCGGATCCGGTGAAGGTGCGCCTTGACTGTTTGCTCGCTGATTCCCATGGCATCCGCAACGCCACGAACGGACATGGCGTCACTGCCAAGGTACAGCTCGGCAAGACGCTGTTCCCGGGGTGAAAGTGTGATGCGCAGCGGTGTGCTGCTGTCATGACCGGCCAGGACGTCAGGATGCAGATATTCCTGTCCGGATGCGGCGGCGCGGAGGGCGAGTTCCGTGTGCCGGGGGCCAGCTGCCTTGGGCACATAACCCAAGGCACCGGCAGAGCGGACCGCGCCCGCATCCCAGCGGTCCAGGGCGGTGGCAAGGACTACCACCCGCAATCCGGCCCGCACCAGCTGTTGAACTGCCGGGACCAGTTTTTCCCGGCGATCGAGGGTACCCAGGACAGCCACCGTCACCGAAAGGCCGCCCAAGGCCTCCTGCTGGAGTTGCGTGGGAACGGTAGTGAAGCCCGCCGCGACCACCAGGTCCGGGGCGTTGCGGCGCAACCACGCATCCAAGGTATCGATCATCAATTGGTGCTGGTCCACCACCATCAGGCGCGTCACCATGGCTTGGGTGCCTTGATGGGGACAATGATGCTGGCTCCTCCGGGGTCCGTGTGAACGCGTGGCGAACCCAGGGCTTCCACCTCGCTCCACAACGCGGGGGTGCAGCGGTTCGGATTGAGTCCGGTCACACGCCAGGTAATCAGCAAATGATCGTTCACATGCGGCTCCACATAGACATGTACCCTTCCGGGCAAACTGCTGCCTTGGCGCGGCCCGTCCGGCACCGGCTTCAGCAGCAGCATGGTGACCGCGAGGAGTGCCGGGCGCTGTGCCTGCGGGATACGTTGAAGGAGGTCCGGCTGGGCCGTCACAGTGGCCGTGGAGTCCAGGCCGGCCAGCACCAAGGACTCCGACAACCAGTCGCTGCCCTGTGCCACCATCAACTGGGCACGCAACCGCGAGGCGAGCCACTGGGCTTCCTCCGCCAGGCCCGGCGTCAGCGGGTGGCTTTCGCTCCGGGCTGCCCTCGCAAACAGCTCCTGGATCTGATGGTGTGTGGCTGACAGCTCCTCGGTGTGGGCCGAACTGCGGGTATCAGCCTGCCTGGTCAGGGCAGTCATGGCCTGGGCGGAATGCCTGGCGAGCTGTTCCTCCATGCGGCTCCGGATTCCCACGACGAACAAAGCGCCCAAAAGCCCCGGGATAAGCGTGATGAAGAAAATCAGCAGGCCCTCGCCGGACCCGAATCTCGGAGTGGTGGCGTAGTAGAAGCTGCTCAGGACCGAGTTGGCGGCCGACAGGAGCATGAAACCCATCAGGTCCCACCGCATGCAGACAAGGAAGACCAAAGCCGACCCCAGCATGACGTTGAAGGCGAGGGCCAGGTAGCCCGAGCCCAGCGTCACCACTTGGGCCGTCATCACGCCCGAAATAATGGACGTGGCCAGCCAGGCCAGGCGCACATAGGGAAGATGCCTGCGGGGCGTTGCCGGCGCAGACGCCAGGAAAGCCGCGCAGCAGCCAATGAGGTCGAGGGCCACGGCAGCAAACCTTGAGCGATCAAGACTGCTCCCGTCGAAGGACACCACCTGCGTCATGGCCGAAAATATCCAGAGCGTCAGACTGATGCTCACCAGGATGCCCCGGGACAGGAAAAGGGGACCGGCAGTGGCCCCGTGTACATCCGGAAGGAATCGGTTCATGCCGCCTCGACCTCAAGGACAACAGTGGTACCACGCCCTGGTGTCGACAACAGCCTGGCGTTCCCGCCGACCTGTGCCATTCGCTCAATGATCGAATGCCTCACCCCGAAGCTCTCCGCCGGGAGGGACCCGGGGTCGAATCCGCGGCCCGCATCGCTGACGAGGACCGACACCACAGGACCTGTGCGCGAAATGAGCACATCCACGTGATCGCTCCCGGCATGCCGGGCCGCATTGACCATGCATTCCCCGGCAGCATCAGCAACCGCCCGCAAGGTATCCGGCGGCAGGGTTCCGCCCTCGCCGAAAACGTCCACGGTGAAGCCGTTCCGGCTGTGTTCGCGGGCCCGCTCTTTCAGCAACGACGCCACGTCAGCGGCAGTGGAAGACTCGACGACGGCCAGCCCGCCTCCGCTGCCAAGGGCCGCGCGCCGGCCGTCCAGCGTGGTGGCTTCCGCCGGGGTGCCGGGGCTCCGGTGACCTGACCCGACGCCGTCGTACTCTCCAGCGGCGAACATGCTGCGGAAGTCCTCCGGAGCCAACCCGGCGCCGCCCCGGGCCAAGAGGGTCAGCCCCCGCAGCACGGTGTCGTGAAGCAATCGGGCGTCATGGGCGGCTGCACTGGTCCGGTCCCGGACGACCGCCTGGGCAGCAAGGGATTCCGCCTTCACGGCTTGGTCGCGCAGGAAAATATCCAGGGCCCTGGGCGCTGAGTGACGGATGGCGAGCATGATGAGCCAGAATCCCACAAGAATCGAGAAGGTGATGGGACCGAGGCGATGCAGGATTGATGTCGCGATGGTATGCCCAAATACCAGGACGGCCAGCAGCGCCGTATAGACCGACGACTGCCAAGAAGCTCGCAAGGACAAGGCCACCGTGGAGCTGGCACCGATCAGCAGGCTGTGCGCCAGGAGCAGCGAGTCCGAATCCTGGCGGTAGCTGACTCCTGCCAGGAGTTCGGACAGGGCGATCAGGCCCACGACGATCATCAGCCGAAGGGGCCAGAAATCGGTCCGCAGCATCGTAGCGAAGCACATCACCAGCATCATCACGAGCACCCACGCCAAGGCCCGGTGCCACAGGGGTCCGCCCATGATCGGAAACAGGTATAGCCAGGAGGCCGCCACGAAAACGAAGCTCATTACCGTCCCGGATCTGGCCAGCAGGTCCGAGCGCTCCAACGCGGGCCGGCAGGTTGCCAGCCGCGTTATCCATGCCCCCATGAATGTCTCCCCAAAACCTGTCATCGGAATATGATGACCACTTAGCCAGCATCATATGCGGGGAGGACCGATTTAAGTGCGATACCCGGTGTCCCAACCCACGATCGAAGTGGACATCGTGGAGGACCACGCCGTCCTGCTCGAAGGGCTTTCCCAGTGGCTCCAGGACAACACCACGGGCATCCGTGTGGTTGGCCGGTTCGCCTCCTGGGCCGAAGCCGCAGCAAGCCTGGGTGCCCTGTCCGACGTCGTTATCCTGGACGTTCTCCTGGGTGACCAGGTCCCGCTGCGCGCCAAGATCCAGGCCATCCTTTCCTCCGGCCCGCAGGTTGTGGTGTGCAGTTCAGTCCTTGACCCTGCCGTAATGCGCCAGGCCATGGCGGCCGGCGCCATGGCCTACATCCCCAAGACAGCCTCCGCGAGTGTGGTGGAAACCGCGCTCCGGCGCGCAGCGCAAGGACTGCAACACATCACCCCTGAAGTGGCCGCAGCCATGGATGCCGGCCGGGGGGAACCGCAATTGTCCGCCAGGGAGCACCAAGTGGTCTCCGTCTACCTCGGAGGAGAGGCCGGGACCATGGCGGAGACAGCCCAGCTGCTGGGTATCTCCGTGGATGGGGTGAAGAAACACCTGGCATCAGTGCGCCGGAAGTTCCAGGACGGTCCGGAGCCCCTGACGAGGCTGGGACTCCGGGAGCGGCTCACTGCCGGCGGATGGCTGCTGGAGGACCCGCGGCAGTAGATTCCGGTGGTTGGCCCCGGGGCCGTGGACGTACCGCCCTATAGTGTCGGGGGCACCGCCTAGACTGGTAGGCACCATGGATATGTTGTTTGACCCCTACGCAGACGGACCCTTCAAAGCAGGCACCAAAGCCGCAGTCAAGGCTGCCCCGGAGCTATCACGCCCAGGTGGTGGTGCGCCGGGTCCCCGTCTTCAGGAGGGCGGCGGCGGCCAGTCGGACGCTCCTGCCTCAGGGGGATGGGGCAACCCGGGCACGTCCGGGCTCCCCTCTGCCGATGCCCTGCTCCAAGGGCTGAACCCGCAGCAGGAAGAGGCAGTCAAGCACGCCGGAAGTCCGCTGCTCATAGTTGCAGGCGCAGGTTCGGGCAAAACGCGCGTGCTCAGTAACCGCATCGCCTACCTCATCGCCACCAAACGGGCACACCACGGCGAAATCCTGGCCATTACCTTCACCAACAAGGCAGCAGCCGAGATGCGGGAGCGCATTGAAGCGTTGGTGGGGGCGCGGGCCAAGGGCATGTGGATCTCCACCTTCCACTCCTCCTGTGTCCGTATCCTGCGGCGAGAGGCCGCCAACGTGGGCCTGAACTCGAACTTCTCCATCTACGACTCCGCCGACTCGCTGCGCCTCATCACCCTGGTGGCCAAGAACCTGGACCTCGATCCCAAGAAGTTCGCGCCCAAGGCCATCCAGCACAAGATCTCGGCCCTCAAGAACGAGCTCATCGACGCCGACTCCTACTCCTCCGCGGCGAATCACAACGACCCCTTCGAAACCGCCGTGGCTGATGTCTTCAAGGGCTACACGCAACGCCTGCGCCAGGCCAACGCCATGGATTTCGACGACCTCATCGCAGAGACCGTCTACATGTTCCGGGCTTTCCCTGCGCTCGCGGAGTCCTACCGGCGGCGCTTCCGGCACGTCCTGGTGGACGAGTACCAGGACACCAACCATGCACAGTACGCTCTGGTCAGGGAGATCGTGGGCCTGGGCACTGACACGGAGGTCCAACCCAGCGAACTGACCGTGGTGGGTGATTCGGACCAGTCCATCTACGCCTTCCGCGGTGCGGACATACGCAACATCGTGGAGTTCGAAGCCGACTATCCGAACGCGCGCACCATCAAGCTGGAGCAGAACTACCGTTCCACGCAGAACATCCTCAGCGCAGCAAACTCCGTCATCTCCCGCAACCCCAACCGCCAGGAAAAGCGGCTGTGGACGGCCGAAGGCGATGGCGAGAAGATCATCGGTTACGTGGGCGAGAACGAGCACGACGAAGCCCAGTTCATTGCCAAGGAAATCGACCGCCTGCAGGACGAGGAAGGCCTGCGTCCCGGAGACGTTGCCATCTTCTACCGGACCAACGCACAGTCGCGCTCCATTGAAGACGTCCTGGTCCGCGTGGGCCTGCCGTACAAGGTTGTTGGCGGCACCCGCTTCTACGAGCGCAAGGAAATCAAGGACGCCCTGGCGTACCTGCGCGTCCTGGTGAACCCGGACGACGACGTCAACCTCCGCCGCGTGCTCAACGAACCCAAACGAGGGATCGGCGACCGTGCCGAGGGTGCCGTCGCCGCCCTTGCCGAGCGCGAGCGGACATCCTTCATGGCTGCGGCACGTCGGGCGGACCAGGCGCCGGGCATGGCCACGCGTTCGGTCAACGCTGTCCTCGGCTTTGTGAAGCTCCTGGACGACCTCGCGGAAGTCGCCTCCGGATCCGGCGCGGCTGCAGCCCTCGAGGCAGTCCTGGAACAGACCGGCTACCTCGCCGGACTGCGCGCCAGTTCCGACCCGCAGGACGAATCGCGGGTAGAGAACCTTGCCGAACTTGTAGCCGTCGTCCGTGAGTACGAAAGGGACAACCCGGAGGGTTCACTGGGCGAGTTCCTGGAACAGGTGTCCCTGGTGGCTGATGCCGACCAGATTCCGGACGCTCCCGGCGCGGACATCGATGCTGCGGTGGCAGAAGCCAAGCGCATGGGAGTTGTCACGCTGATGACTCTGCACACAGCAAAGGGCCTTGAGTTCCCTGTGGTCTTCCTGACCGGCATGGAGCACGGGATTTTCCCGCACCAACGCTCGGCCACGGACCCCAAGGAACTGGCAGAAGAGCGCCGGCTGGCCTACGTGGGGCTCACCCGGGCACGCCAGCGGCTCTACGTCACGCGCTCGGAGGTCCGCAGCATGTGGGGCCAAAGCCAGTACAACCCGGCCAGCCAGTTCCTCGAAGAGATTCCGTCCGAACTCGTGGAGTGGAAGCGCGAAGGCATGAGCCGGCAGGCGGGCGGATGGGGGAGTGCTCCCATCGGTTCCAACCGTTACGGTGGTTCGTTCTGGGGTGCGGGTACCTCCCGCGGTGTGGCCGCGAGCCCAACCGCCGGGTTCGACGCCGACGTTCCTGCCGCCGTCGCACGCAACAGGGTGCAGCCACAGAAGGAAGTCATTTCCGTAGTGGTGGGGGACAAAGTCAACCACACGAGTTTCGGCAACGGCGTGGTGCTCGGCGTCGAAGGTGCGGGCGATAAGACGGTCGCGAAGGTGAAGTTCGACGTCGGCGAGAAGCGACTGTTGTTGCGTTATGCGCCGCTGACCAAGCTTGATGCATGAGGCCGCACGGCATAATTGGTGCCATGCGACGCACAGTGTGGGGGATTCTGGCCGCTTTGCTCCTGGTGTTGGTGTCGGGTTGCTCCTTCGCCACCAAGGACCCGGACTACGTTCCGCCTGCCCCTTTGCCGCCGCTGGAGCAACTGCAGCAGGTACCTGTCTCTGAGCAGACCACTCTGGCTGCGGGCGAGGACGTGACAGCTTTCGTCACCGGGGACCGGAACATCGTGTGCGCCATGACCTCCTCAAGGGGCGGCCACCTCAACCTCCCGTACGAGGCCAACAGCTACTCGGACGCAGCCAACAACAAATTCGCGGTAGTGCCGGTGGTGCACTGCGAACTTGCCGCGTACGCCAAGGCTGAGCTTGACGACATGGCGGACGATTGCGCAGGCACCGGGCTGGGCTACCTTGGCGGAACAGCGCTCCTCACTCCGGACAAGGCCGTCTACGGCTCGTGTCGTTCCGGCGTAACACAAATGGAGTCGGAGTTCGGACCCAAGGGCAGCCGCAACGGTCCCATCTCCAAGCTTCGCGAGCTGGCCGACGGCCAGAACATCGAACGCAACGGCCTGCGGTGTTCTGCCTACAACGGGGGAGTAGCCTGCGGAAACGTCTCCGGGGGCGTGGCGTTCTTCGTCAGCCGTGAGGGTTACCAGTTGGTTTCCGACGGCGGCAAGACGGTCCGCGGGAGCCTGAAGGAAGGCTTCTGATGGGCTTTGCACGGATCCGGAAGAACCCAAAATCCGCGTGATTATGCGGTTTTTCTACATACGATAGAAGTGTAAGGTTACTCACTTAACGGGTACTGTGTAGCTGGCGGGACTCCTCAAAGGGCTAAAGTTCCGAGAGGACCTTACGCAATGTGACCGGCTTCAATCCTGGTTGTTACCGCGTACTCTCCCCAGCTGGCTATCGCGGTCATCGCGGTTCCCGGCTGAACAGAAAACTACTTCGACGTAGAAGGACACTAAACCGTGGACCTGTTTGAATATCAGGCGCGCGATATGTTCGAAGCGCACGGTGTACCCGTGCTCGCCGGCATCGTGGCGCACACTCCTGAAGAAGCGAAGGCAGCTGCCGAGAAGATCGGCGGCGTAACAGTCGTCAAGGCACAGGTTAAGGTTGGTGGCCGCGGCAAGGCCGGCGGCGTCAAGGTTGCCAAGTCTGCCGACGAGGCACTTGAGCACGCCACCAATATCCTGGGCATGGACATCAAGGGCCACACCGTCAACAAGGTGATGATCGCCCAGGGTGCTGACATCGCCGAGGAATTCTACTTCTCGGTCCTCCTGGACCGTGCCAACCGCAACTACCTGGCCATGTGCTCGGTTGAAGGCGGCATGGAAATCGAGCAGCTTGCTGTCGAGCGTCCCGAGGCCCTGGCCAAGATCGCCATCGACCCGGCTGTGGGCATCGACCAGGCCAAGGCTGACGAGATCGTCGCAGCTGCAGGCTTCGCTGAAGAACTGCGCGGCAAGGTCGCCGACGTCATTCTGAAGCTCTGGGATGTCTTCAAGAAGGAAGACGCAACCCTGGTTGAGGTCAACCCGCTGGTCCGCACCGGAGCAGGCGACATCGTTGCCCTCGACGGCAAGGTCTCCCTGGACGAGAACGCCGACTTCCGCCACGTGCACCACGCAACGCTGGAAGACAAGGACGCAGCTGACCCGCTCGAGGCCAAGGCCAAGGCGCAGGACCTCAACTACGTCAAGCTGGACGGCGAAGTAGGCATCATCGGCAACGGCGCCGGTCTTGTGATGTCCACCCTCGACGTCGTTGCTTACGCCGGCGAGAACCACGGCAACGTCAAGCCCGCCAACTTCCTGGACATCGGTGGTGGAGCTTCCGCCGAGGTCATGGCCAACGGCCTCGACGTTATCCTGGGCGACTCCCAGGTCAAGAGCGTGTTCGTGAACGTCTTCGGCGGCATCACCGCGTGTGACGCTGTTGCCAAGGGCATCGTGGGTGCACTGGCCGAGCTCGGTTCTTCCGCGAACAAGCCGCTGGTTGTTCGCCTCGACGGCAACAACGTTGAGGAAGGCCGCCGCATCCTGACCGAGGCCAACCACCCGCTGGTAACCCTGGCCGCCACCATGGACGAGGGCGCCGACAAGGCCGCCGAGCTCGCCAACGCAGCTAAGTAAAGGGACGCGACAATGTCTATCTACCTCAACAAGGACTCCAAGGTCATCGTTCAGGGCATCACCGGCGGCGAGGGCACCAAGCACACCGCCCTGATGCTCAAGGCCGGCACCAACATTGTTGGTGGCGTCAATGCCCGCAAGGCCGGCACCACGGTCCTGCACGGCGACAAGGAAATCACTGTCTTCGGCACCGTCAAGGAAGCCATGGCTGAAACCGGCGCTGACGTCTCCATCGTCTTCGTTCCGCCGGCATTCACCAAGGACGCCGTGGTTGAAGCCATCGAAGCCGGCATCGGCCTCGTGGTTGTCATCACCGAAGGTGTTCCGGTTCAGGACTCCGCAGAGTTCTGGGCACTGGCCCAGTCCAAGGTGGACGCCGACGGCAAGCAGGTCACGCGCATCATCGGACCGAACTGCCCCGGCATCATCACCCCGGGCGAGGCCCTGGTTGGCATCACCCCTGCGAACATCACGGGCAAGGGCCCCATCGGCCTCGTGTCCAAGTCCGGTACCTTGACCTACCAGATGATGTACGAACTCCGTGACCTCGGCTTCTCCACTGCGATCGGCATCGGTGGCGACCCCATCATCGGCACCACGCACATCGACGCCCTGGCCGCGTTCGAAGCTGACCCCGAGACCAAGGCAATCGTCATGATCGGCGAAATCGGTGGCGACGCTGAAGAGCGCGCAGCCGACTTCATCAAGGCCAACGTCACCAAGCCTGTTGTTGGCTACGTGGCTGGCTTCACCGCTCCCGAAGGCAAGACCATGGGCCACGCCGGCGCCATCGTCTCCGGTTCCGCTGGTACCGCACAGGCCAAGAAGGAAGCCCTCGAAGCTGCAGGCGTGAAGGTCGGCAAGACGCCGTCCGAGACCGCGAAGCTGCTGCGCGAAGTTTACGCAACGCTCTAGGTTCCGCAGTAAGACTAACGACGGCGGCCCGGTGCCTTCCCATGGAAGGTGCCGGGCCGCCGTCGTACTTTAAGCGTTCGTTGTGGGGCCTGTTGTGCGGGGTATTCGCGTGTTTTGGGGCGCAGAGGGGGCCTCGCAACGTGAGGTTCCTCGTTGTGGGGCCCTCTGTGCGGGGTATTCGCGTGTTTTGGGGCGCAGAGTGGGCCTCGCAACGTGAGGTTCCTCGTTGTGGGGCCCTCTGTGCGGGGTATTCGCGTGTTTTGGGGCGCAGAGTGGGCCTCGCAACGTGAGGTTCCTCGTTGTGGGGCCTGCTGTGCGGGGTGTTCGCGTGTTTGGGGGCGCAGAGTGGGCCTCGCAACGTGAGGTTCCCCGTTGTGGGGCCCGCTGTGCGGGGAATTCGCGTGTTTGGGTGGCGTAGCGCGGGGACGAGTGACGCGCATGTTCGCTGGGGACGCGCATATTCGTTGGTGACGCCCGGATGTGGGTGTCCTGGGTCGGGTTGGGTGTCGCTCAGGAGTTGGGGTGTCATTTACGACGGCGGCCCGGTCCCTTCCCCGCGGAAGGTGCCGGGCCGCCGTCGTACTTTAAGCGTTCGTTGTGTGGGCCCGCTGTGCGGGGTATTCGCGTGTTTGGGGGCGCAGAGTGGGCCTCGCAACGTGAGGTTCCTCGTTGTGGGGCCTGTTGTGCGGGGTATTCGCGTGTTTGGGGGCGCAGGGCGGGCCTCACAACGCTCAAGCAAAGGCCCGTCCGGAATGTCCCGGGCGGGCTTTTGCTGTACTCCAGATGCAATTGTTTGTTAGTATGTCAGGACAAACTACTCCAGGAGGATCGCAATGCCGCTTGTTCGAATCGATGTAAACCAAGGTCGCTCGCCCGCGGAGCTGGCTGCCCTCAGCCGCGCCATCCACGACGCCATCCTTGCCGAGTATGGAATCCCCGAGCGGGACTACTTCCACATCCTTACGGAACATGCGCAGGGTCAAATCGTCGCCCAGGACGCAGGCCTCGGTTTCGAGCGCACCGACAGTGTGGTCATGATCCAGATCTTCACCCAGGGTGGACGCAGTCAGGAGGCCAAGAGCTCCCTCTTTGAGGCCATTGCGAGCAGCCTGGCAGAACTGGGGATCGCCGGGGAGGACGTCTTCGTGGGCTACGTGGAGAACTCGCCGGGGGACTGGTCCTTTGGCTTTGGGCGCAGCCAATATGTCAGTGGGGAACTGGCTGTTCCGAGCAAGTAAAAGCCGCCCGTGTCATGTTGTAAATATGTCAGTACAAACCTTTGACAGGACATGAAATCTGGTGCAAAGTAGTCATGTGGCCCCGCTCACTGAGGGGTGGCAAGGCATTGGGGCCCAGCGCTCAAAGGTTCAGAGTTCACAAGAGAAAGGTCAACGATTACCGTGACCCACGAACTACTCACGATCGGGCGCATCAGCGTTGATATCTACCCGAATGACATCGGAGTGGACCTGGAGGACGTGACGTCCTTCGGTAAGTACCTCGGAGGCTCGCCCTCCAACGTGGCTGTTGCGGCAGCCCGCCATGGCCGCCGCACCGGTGTCATCACCCGCACCGGCGATGACGCCTTCGGGAAGTACCTGCACCGCGAACTTCACAAGTTCAACGTTGACGATTCGTTCGTGTCGCCGGTTGCGGAATACCCCACGGCAGTGACGTTCTGCGCGATCAAGCCCGCAACGGACGAGTTCCCGCTGTACTTCTACGGCCGCTTCCCCACGGCGCCTGACCTGCAGATCAAAGCCGAAGAGCTCGATCTGGAAGCTGTCCGCGAAGCAGGAATCTTCTGGTCCACCGTCACCGGCCTGTGCCAGGAGCCCAGCCGCAGCGCACACATCGCCGCACACCAGGCCCGTCCCCGGACAGGCTTGAAGCCAGGCCAGTTCACCATCTTGGACCTGGATTACCGCCCCATGTTCTGGTCGTCCGAAGAAGAAGCCCGCACCGAGGTCGCCAAGATCCTCCCGCACGTCACTGTCGCGATCGGCAACGATAAGGAATGCGCCGTCGCCGTGGGTGAGGGAACGCCTGATGAGCAGGCAGACCGCTTGCTGTCCGCCGGCGTCGAAATCGCCGTCGTGAAGCTTGGCGCTGAAGGCGTGATGGCCAAGACCCGCACGGAACGCGTGGTCTCGGCGCCTGTCCCGGTGGAAACCGTCAACGGCCTGGGCGCCGGCGACTCCTTCGGCGGCGCTTTCTGTCACGGACTGCTGTCCGGCTGGCCGCTGTCGGAAGTCCTCGACTACGCCAACGCTTCGGGCGCGATTGTCGCCTCCCGGGTGTCGTGCGCGGATGCGATGCCGACGCCGGACGAGGTCACCTCGCTGCTCGCCGAACGTGGCCGGCCCATTCCCGGTGCCTCACTTGCAGCCTCCTCGACCCTCGCAGAAGGAGCAGTGCGTTGAGCCTCAACGATGACCCCCGCCGTTATGAGCACCTGAGCCGGATCAGGCTTGAAGACCCGGAAGCTGTTGCCCGCGCTGCAGCCACGCGCCGCAGGCACCCCGGACTGAAGCACGGCAAGCAGAACTTCATCGTCGCGGCTGACCACCCGGCCCGTGGTGCCCTGGCCGTCGGCTCCGAGCCCATGGCGATGGCCGATCGCCGCGACCTCCTGGACCGCCTCCAGATTGCGTTGGCCAACCCCGCCGTGGACGGCATCCTCGCCTCGCCGGACATCATGGACGACCTCCTGCTCCTGGGCGCGTTGGATGGCAAACTCATTTTTGGTTCCATGAACCGTGGCGGCCTGGCCGGTCTGGTCAACGAGTTCGACGACCGTTTCACCGGACACACGGCAGAGGCCCTTGAATCGCTGGGTGCGGATGGCGGCAAGATGCTGACCCGTATCTGCCTGGGCGACCCGGACACGGTGGCCACCCTCGAAGCCACTGCCAAAGCCATTGATTCCCTGGCAGCACGCAAGCTGATCGCCATGGTGGAGCCGTTCCTGTCCGTGCGTGACGCCCACGGCAAAGTCCGCAACGACCTCCGCGCAGATGCTGTGATCAAGTCCGTGGGAATTGCCGAGGGCCTCGGTTCTACCAGTGCCTACACCTGGATGAAACTGCCGGTGGTGGCCGAAATGGAACGCGTCATGGCCTCGACCACCCTGCCGACCGTACTCTTGGGCGGCGACCCGGACGGTACCCAGGACGAGGTGTTCGCCAGCTGGCAAGCGGCATTGGCACTTCCGGGCGTGCGTGGCCTGACGGTCGGGCGCACCCTGCTGTACCCGCACGACGGCGACGTCGCAGGTGCCGTAGCAACGGCCGCCTCGCTGCTGAACAACACTGCGTCCGTGCCCGCCGTCGCGGCGAAGAATGACGCTGATGCCCGTATTCCAGTGAAAGTATCGGAGTAGAAGACCCATGGGAACAGCAACCCGTCGGATGACCGTGGCGCAGGCCGTGGTCGAGTTCCTTTCCAAGCAGTACACCGTGGATTCCATTAACGGAGTGGAGTATCGTGAGCGCCTGATTCCGGGCACGTTCGGTATCTTCGGACACGGCAATGTTGCTGGTGTGGGACAGGCCTTGAAGCAGTACCAAGCTGCGGACCCCACCATCATGCCGTACTACCAGGGCCGCAACGAGCAGGCCCAGGTCCATCAGGCGGTAGGGTACGCACGGCACACGCGCCGCCGCCAGACGTTCGCGATCAGCACCTCCATCGGCCCGGGTTCCTCGAACCTGCTGACAGGTGCCGCCTTGGCCACCACCAACCGCCTTCCCGTTCTGCTGCTGCCGAGTGACACCTTCGCAACCCGCGCGGCGGACCCTGTGCTGCAGCAGTTGGAGCTCCCGTACGCTTACGACATCACGGTCAACGATGCCTTCCGTCCGTTGTCCAAGTTCTTCGACCGGGTTTCGCGTCCGGAACAGTTGTTCTCCGCGTTCCACCACGGGCTGCGTGTTCTGACGGATCCGGCGGAGACTGGTGCCGTCACCATTTCGCTGCCGCAGGATGTCCAGGCCGAGGCCTTCGACGTCCCGGAAGAGTTCCTGGCCGAACGTGAATGGCGGATCCGCCGCCCCGAGGCCGAGGATGACGACATCCGCCGCGCCGTGGAGACCATCCGCGCGGCCAAGCGCCCGCTGATCATCGCCGGCGGTGGAGTCCTCTACGCCTACGCCAACGATGAACTCGCCAAGTTCGCTGAACTGACCGGCATTCCGGTAGGCCACACCCAGGCCGGCGTGGGCGTCCTGCCGTGGGACCACAAGTTCTCCCTCGGTGCCATCGGTTCAACCGGCACGACGGCGGCCAACGCCATCGCCGCCGAAGCGGACCTCATCATCGGGATCGGCACGCGCTACGAGGACTTCACCACCGCGTCCCGCACGGCGTTCCAAAACCCGGACGTGAAGTTCGTGAACATCAACGTGGCCCCAATCGACGCTTACAAGCACGGGACAACGCTCCCGATCGTCGCTGACGCCCGCAAGGCATTGGTGAAGCTGAACGAGGCCCTGGGCGGGTACCGCGTCGGTGCTGACCTCGAACAGAAGGTCGCTGCGGAAAAGAAGCGCTGGAATGCGATCGTGGACGAGGCTTTCGAGACCCGTTACACACCGCTGCCGGCCCAGAACGAGATCATCGGTGCCACCAACAAGGCCATGGATGACCAGGACGTTGTCATCTGTGCCGCCGGTTCGCTGCCCGGTGACCTGCACAAGATGTGGCGTGTCCGCGACCCGTTCGGCTACCACGTGGAATACGCGTACTCCTGCATGGGCTACGAAATCCCCGGCGGGCTGGGCGTGAAGCGCGCAGCGCTTGCCGAAGCCGCCGCCGGTGGTCCGGACAGGGATGTGGTGGTCATGGTGGGGGACGGCTCCTACCTGATGATGCATACCGAACTGGTCACCGCCGTCGCCGAACGAATCAAGCTGATCGTGGTCCTGATACAGAACCACGGCTACGCCTCCATCGGTTCGCTGTCCGAGTCCCTAGGCTCGCAGCGCTTCGGTACGCAGTACCGCGTCCTGGACAAAGAACAGCACAGTTTCGACGCCGGTGAGCACCTGCCCATCGACCTCGCCACCAACGCCGAATCCCTGGGCGCGAAGGTCATCCGGATCGAGCCTGGAGAGAACGTCATTGAGTCCCTGGGCGCCGCCATCAAGGAAGCCAAGGCAGCCCCGGAGACCGGCCCGATCGTGATCCACGTCGAATCCGATCCGCTGCTGGATGCGCCGTCCTCCGAATCCTGGTGGGACGTCCCCGTCTCGCAGGTCTCGGACCTGGAGTCCACCCAGCAGGCTTACAAGACGTACACCGACCACAAGAACCGCCAGCGCAAACTGCTCGGCTGATTCCCGCACACGTCACGCTACAGACCAAAGGAAGTCCGCACATGTCGACGACGACCACACTGACCACCATTCACCACTTCATCAACGGCGCTGAAACCACCGGTGAGGGCGACCGCACCCAGCCGGTGTACAACCCGGCCACCGGCCAGGTTACGGCTGAACTGCGCCTGGCCAACGAGGCTGACCTGAACACAGCGGTTGCCGCCGCGAAGAAGGCCGCGGAGTCCTGGGGTGACATTTCCCTGGCCAAGCGCACCGCCGTGCTGTTCAAGTTCCGTGAGCTCGTGGCCGCCCACGTGGACGAACTCGCTGAGCTCATCACCGCCGAGCACGGCAAGGTCCTCTCTGACGCCAAGGGCGAGATCGGCCGTGGCCTGGAGGTCATCGAGTTCGCTTGTGGCATTCCGCAGTTGCTCAAGGGTGACTACTCTGACCAGGTCTCCACGGGCATCGATGTTTTCTCCTTCCGCGAGCCGCTGGGCGTGGTAGCCGGTATCACGCCGTTCAACTTCCCAGTCATGGTTCCGTTGTGGATGGCTCCGATGGCCATCGCCACCGGCAACGCGTTCATCCTCAAGCCCTCCGAGCGCGATCCGTCCGCCTCGATGCTGCTGGCCAAGCTGTGGAAGCAGGCCGGACTGCCGGACGGAGTGTTCCAGGTCCTGCACGGTGGCAAGGAAACCGTCGAGGGCCTGCTGACCCACCCGGACGTGGACGGCATCTCCTTCGTCGGCTCCACCCCGATCGCCCAGTACGTCCACGAGACCGCCACCAAGCACGGCAAGCGCGTCCAGGCCCTGGGCGGGGCGAAGAACCACGCCATCGTAATGCCCGACGCCGACCTCGACAACGCCGCAGACCACCTCGCCGCTGCCGCTTTCGGCTCAGCGGGGGAGCGCTGCATGGCCATCTCCGTCGCTGTGGCCGTCGGTGACGCCGCCGACCTGATCGTGAAGAAGGTCGAAGAACGCGCCCTGGCCGTGAAGGTCAAGAACGGCACCGAACCCGACGCTGAAATGGGCCCGGTCATCACCCCGGCTTCCAAGGAACGCATCGTCAAGATCGTCACCGAAGCCGAAACGGCCGGCGCGGCAATGGTGGTGGATGGCCGTGACCTGGTGGTCCCCGGCCACGAAGACGGCTTCTGGGTGGGCCCCACCGTGATCGACCACGTCAAGACCGAAATGACCGCCTACACCGAGGAAATCTTCGGACCCGTCCTGGTGGTGGTCCGCGTGGCCGACCTCGAAGAAGGCATCGCCCTGATCAACTCCAACCCGTACGGCAACGGCACCGCGATCTTCACCTCCTCCGGCGCGAACGCCCGGAAGTTCCAGCGCTCCGTGACCGTGGGCATGGTCGGCGTCAACGTTCCCCTGCCCGTGCCGGTGGCCTACCACTCCTTCGGTGGTTGGAAGAACTCCCTCTTCGGCGACAAGCACATCTACGGCCCCGAAGGCGTCTCCTTCTACACCCGGGGCAAGGTCATCACCTCACGCTGGCCCGAGCCCACCCACGCCTCCGGCGCCTCGTACAACTTCCCCTCCAACTAGCAGCTTCCCGAAGAAAGACAACGCTGTCATGACTGATGTTGAGAACAAGCTGATCATCGGCACCGCCCCTGACTCCTGGGGCGTATGGTTCGCGGATGATCCCCAACAGACCCCGTGGGAACGCTTCCTGGACGAGGTTGCGGAGTCCGGCTACAAGTGGATCGAACTGGGCCCGTACGGCTACCTGCCGAACGACCCCGCACGCTTGGCTGAAGAGCTCAAGCAGCGCGACCTCAAGGTCACTGCGGGAACGGTCTTCACGGCTTTCCACCGCGGGGCCAAGCAGTACGACGAGGCGTGGGAACCGGCGCGCAAGGTTGCCGAACTGACGGCAGCCATGGGCGGTGAACACGTGGTGGTCATCCCCGCGATGTGGCGGGACGATGTCACAGGCGAGGCCGTGGAAAACGGTAACCTGACGGATGAGCAGTGGGCGGACCTCTTCGCAGGCCACAACCGCATGGGCAAGGTCCTGCTGGAGGACTTCGGGCTGCACCAGCAGTTCCACTCGCACGCCGATTCGCACGTCGGTGCGCAGCAGGACATCGAAACCCTGCTGGCGGCGACGGATCCGCGGTACTTGAACCTTTGCCTGGACACGGGCCACGCGGAATACTGCGGCGCTTCCAGCCTGGAACTCATCAAAAACTATCCGGACCGCATCGGCTACCTGCACCTCAAGCAGATCAACCCCGAGGTCCTTGCCGAGGTCAACGAGAAGAACATGACGTGGGCAGCTGCCAACATTGCCGGCGTGATGACCGAGCCGCCGAACGGACTCCCGGACCTGCGCGCCGTCATCGACGCCGTGGAGGCGCTCAACCGCCCCATTTTCGGCATCGTGGAGCAGGACATGTACCCGGTGGCATTCGATGTGCCGATGCCCATCGCCAAGCGGACCCGCAACTATCTGCTTTCCTGCGGATCCCGTACCCGCGTTGAGTAACGCAGTCCAGTAACGCCTGCCAACAGCACCCCCACAAGAACCTCACGAAGGATAAGAACAGTGACCAAGACTCTCCGCGTTGCCGTCATCGGTGCGGGCCGCATGGGTGCGGACCACATCAAGCGACTCAGCACCCGCATCCACGGCGCTGAAGTTGCCGCCGTTGTCGACGTCGACCTCGCCCGCGCGCAAGCCGCCATTGAAGGCATCGACGGCGCCGTGGCGCTGGCCAGCGCCGACGAGGCCCTCAACAACGGTGACGTGAACGCCGTCCTCATTGCCACCCCGGGATTCCTCCACGAGGAAATCCTCTACAAGGCGCTCGAAAAAGACTTCCCGATTCTTTGCGAGAAGCCGCTGACCCCTGACGCTGAAAGCGCCTGGAAGGTTGTTCAGGCCGAGCAGGCGCTCGGCCACAAGCGGATCCAGGTGGGCTTCATGCGCCGCTTCGACGCCGAGTATGCGGCGCTCGGTTCGGTCATCCGCAACAGCGAATTGGGGGAGCTGTTGATGCTGCACCACCAGCACCGCAACCCGACAACGCCCGAGGGCTTCACCAACGAGATGCTGATCAACGACTCCGTGGTCCACGAATTTGACGCGATCCGCTACTTCACCGGTGAGGAAATCACCTCCGTGCAGGTCCGCCTGGGCAAGGCGACGCGTAACGCCCCGAATGGCCAGCACGATCCCCAGCACGTGTTGCTGGAAACCGAATCAGGTGTGCTGGCCGACGTCGAAATCTACGTCAACGCCAAGTTCGGCTACCAGGTGGCTACGCAGGCTTCCTTCGAGGACGGGATCGTGAGCATCGGCGGGGACTCCGGCCCCTACATCCAGTCCGCGGGCAAGTGGGGCGGCAACGTCACCCCTGGCTTTGAGGAGCGTTTCGGAGCGGCGTACGACGTCGAGGTGCAGGCTTGGGTGGACGCCGCCCTTCGTGGCGAAATCGGCGGGCCCACCGCTTGGGACGGTTACGCCACCGCGGCTTGCTGCGAGGCAGGCGTCGAGGCTCAGAAGTCCGGCGAGAAGGTCAAAGTCCAGCTGAACACCAAGCCGGACCTGTACAAGTAGGGGATTGAGCATGAAGATCGCACTGGATCCCACCCCGTTCCACCACAGTCACAGCCTGCTGGAGTTCCCGCGTGTTGCGGCAGATCTCGGCTACAAGTACCTGCAGATGACCCCGCACGCGGACCTCATTCCGTTCTTCAACCACCCCAAGGCCGACGACGAGCTGGTGGGGAAGTTGAAGGCCGCGTGCAAGGACGCCGGCGTTGAAATCGCGTCGGTCCTGCCGGTCCTTCGCTGGTCCGGTCCGGACGAGGATGCCCGCGAGGCCGCGGTCCGCTACTGGAAGCGCGCCATCCAGATTGCCGTGGACCTTGGGGTGCAGACCATGAACACGGAGTTCAGCGGCCGTCCCGAGAAGGCCGAAGAGTCGGAGCGGGCGTTCTACCGCTCCATGGAAGAACTCCTGCCCATCATCGAACGTGAAGACATGGACGTGCTGATCGACCCGCACCCGGACGATTTCGTGGAGGATGGCCTGGCTGCACTGCGCGTCATCAGGGGCATCAACTCGCCCAACATCGGCATGGTCTATGTCGCTTCGCACACCTTCCACATGGGGAACCAACCCTTGGAGATCATGCGGGCGGCCGGGGACAAGCTGCGGCTGGTCCACGTCTCGGACACCATGAACCACCACGCGTCCCACGGCCTGCGCTACATCACGAACCCACCCGGCAACGCCGTACGCGTCCACCAGCACCTGAAGATCGGCGACGGGGACGTCAACTGGGACGAGTTCTTTGGCGGGCTGAGAGAAATCGGCTTCCTGGACAAGGCGAACACCGTGATGGTTTCTTCGGTCTTCGCCGAGGATGAGAACGCGGAAGACGTGTCCCGCTACCAGCTCAAGACGATGAACGACTACATCGCCCAGGCCAAGTAACGCGAGTTTTCGTACAGCTAATGCCCCCAAGACGCGGTCTTGGGGGCATTAGCTGTACAAAAACTCAGCCGGTTAGGCCGTGAACGGGAGCCGGTGATCGATGTCCTGGCCTTCCCAGGTCTGGCGGATCCAGCCGTGGTGGGGGTCGTCGCTGATGAGCCAGTCGCGCACGCGGCCAGGACCGGCCATGACATTGAGGTAGTACAGGTCGTAGCCCGGCGCCGCCATGGCAGGTCCGTGCCAGCCATACGGCACCAGCACTACGTCGCCAGTGCGGACCTCGGCTGAGACATCGATGGGGCGCTCGTCGGAGGCGTACACGCGCGCGTGGCCGAACGCGTCGGCGTCTTCAGGCGCGGGCGAACCGGCAGCTACCCGGGTCTCGAAGTAGTAGATCTCTTCAAGGCTGGTCTCGCCGTCCTTCTCCTCATCGTGCTTGTGGGGAGGGTACGACGACCAGTTGCCGGCCGGGGTGATGACTTCGCAGACGATGAAACGGTCCGCTTCCAGTGCGGCGGGCGTACCGAAGTTGTGGACCTGCCGCGAGCAGTTACCGGCACCGCGAAGTTCCACGGGGGTCTCGGCTGCGGTGATCAACCGGGTCGGGTACGCGGCCTTGGCCGGGGCGGTCGCAATGGCGACCCTGCCGCCGTCGTTCGAACTGATGGTGACTGCCTTATCGATACCCGTGTACAGGACGTCGCTGGGCCCGTGGAAAACGGACTGCCGCCCGGCGAGGACGTACTCGCCGTCGTCGACCGTTACGGTGAACGAGCCGCTCAGCGGCACCACTATGCGTTCTTCCGCGGCTGCGGGAAGTTCGACGGCGGCCCCGGCGGCGAGCGTCGCCACCTTCAGTCCCGTGTGGGCCCAACCGTCGACGGCGAGGTTGGAATCTGACGTGCCCAGGGAGATGTCCCACTTGCCGTCATTGGCTGTCCCCAGCGGGTAGACCCAGTTGGCCATATGTAATCAGTCCTTGCTTTAGCGCTGTACGAGTGTCATTTCAAAGCTGTAGGAGTCGGCACGGTAGACGTGGTGACCGGTTTCCACCATGCGGCCGGTGTCGTCCACGGCAGTGCGTTCCATGGTGACCAGGGCTGAACCCACCTCTGCTTCGAGCAGGGGAGCCTGGTAGTCGTTGGCAATCATGGCGCCGATGCGCTGCGAAGCGAGCCTGAAGTTGACGCCACCACGGCGGAGGATGGCGTAAAGGCCCTCCTTGGAAAGCTGGGCTTCATCCATGCTGGTGATGTCATCGCGGACCCAGTTCTCCATGAGCGCCAGCGGCTTGCCGCCCACTTTGCGCAAGCGCGTGAAGTGGTAGACCTTGGAGCCGGCGGGCAATTGGAGGGCTGTGAGCGTGAGCGCGTCGGCTTCGACGTGGGAGAAGCTCAGGACTTCGGTGGTGGGCTTCTTGCCGTTGTTGCTGAGGTCGTCGTAGAGGCTGGAGAGTTCCAGCGGCCGGCGGACCTGGCTGGCTACCACCTGTGTTCCCACCCCGCGTTTGCGAACCAGGAGACCGGCGCGGACGAGCTCATCCATTGCCTTGCGCATGGTGGGCCGGGACAGGTTGAGTTGTGCCGCGAGGTCGATCTCGTTGTCCAAGCGGCTCCCGGGTTCCAGGATGCCGCTGTGGATCGCGGCCTCGATGCCCTGGACCACTTGGTGGTAGAGGGGCACTGGAGACGAACGATCGATGCTGAGACTGAGTTGGTTCGCCACTGGATTCTCCTAGACGCCTGCTGAAGACCGGCCAGGGAAGCAGGATGTGGCTCCTCTGCCGGATGGAAGCGTATGTCCGGTCATGTTCTCTTGATAGGACATACTGCCTTTTTTGATGATAGCAGCCGGGTTATGGCCGTCAAGGTCATCGCCCCACGCGGGACGTTCTTTGTCGTCTACACGAGGAGGTCAAGTAAAAACATCCTAATGTCAGGACAAACTATTGACAAAGTGTGAGGCGAGTCACCATGATCGGTGTAGTGGGGAGATCCGGATACGAGTCTTCGGACCCCTCAACCTGAAATCAAAGGAGATAACGGTGGCAAAATTCTCATGGCGCAAAGCGGCGGTCGTCGCTGCAGTGGTTCCCTTGGTGGCACTGAGCGCTTGTTCGAGCCAGGGTGGCAAGCCGGCAGATTCCGGTGGGGGAGCAGCCGCCGGCCAGGTGGCCGGCACTGATCGCATCAAAGTTGCCCTGATTACGCACGCCGCTGCCGGTGACACCTTCTGGGACATCGTCCGCAAGGGTGCGGAGGAAGCATCGGCGAAGGACAATGTTGAGTTGCTGTACACCAGCGACCCCGAAGCCGGCCGCCAGGCGCAGCTGGTCCAGCAGGCCATTGACCAGAAGGTGGACGGCATCGCCGTAACGCTGGCGACCCCGGACGCCCTGAAGGATGTACTGAAGAAGGCCACCGATGCGGGTATCCCGGTGGTCAGCCTCAATGCCGGCGAATCCGTCTCGGCCCAGCTCGGCGCCTTCACCCACTTCGGTTCCAACGAGCAACTGGCCGGCGAGGCCGTCGGCACCAGGCTCGCAGCCGAAGGTTACAAGCACCCCGTCTGCGTCATCCAGCAGCAGGGCCACGTAGGTTTGGAAGCCCGTTGCGCCGGCGTCAAGGCCAAGGTTCCCGCAACGGAGATCCTCTATGTTGACGGCAAGGACATGACAGCCGTCCAGTCCACGGCCACTGCCAAACTCCAGGCGGCCAAGGACGCGGATGTGATCATCGGGCTCGGTGCCCCGATCACGCTGACCCTGCTCAAGTCTGTTACTGACGCTGGAAGCTCGTCCAAGGTGGCCAGCTTCGACCTCAACGCCGACCTCGCCCAGAAGATCGTTGACGGAGCAGTCATTTTCACTGTTGACCAGCAGCCGTGGCTCCAGGGCTACATGTCCGTGGATTCCCTGTGGCAGGCAAAGCGCGGCGGCTTCAAGATCGGTGGCGGCCAGCCGGTCCTGACCGGACCAACCATCGTGGACAAGTCCAACGCTTCCGACGTCCTCAAATTCGCCCAGCAGGGCGTCCGCTAGATCCCGGCATCAGGCTGCGCGGCGGGCAACCGCCGCGCAGCCTGGACAACAAGGAGTCACTCCCATGGCAAACACAGCAACCCTGCCGCCGGCGACATCGCCTGGTGATGAACGGGTCGGCCGCCGCAACCCCTTCCAGAAATTCCTCGCCAGGCCCGAGGTTGGTGCCCTCGTTGGTGCCGTGGTCCTCTTTATCTTCTTCGCCTCGGTGTCGCAGACGTTCACCCAACCGAACGCCCTCGCCACCGTCCTTTACGGTTCTTCGACCATCGGCATCATGGCCGTGGGCGTGTCGCTGCTGATGATCGGTGGCGAGTTCGACCTTTCCACCGGCGTGGCCGTGATCTCGTCAGCGCTGACCGCCTCGCTGTTCAGCTGGAACTTCTCATTGAACGCCTGGGTTGGTGTGGGCTTGGCCCTGGTGGTCTCGCTGGGCATCGGATTCATCAACGGCTGGATCCTGGTCAAGACCAAGCTGCCAAGCTTCATCGTCACCCTGGCCACGTTCCTGATGCTCACCGGCCTCAACCTGGCGCTGACCCGCCTGATCGGCGGCAGTGTTTCCTCCCCGTCCATCTCCAAGCTTGACGGCTTCGAATCAGCACGTGCGGTTTTCGCGTCCTCCGTCAGCATTGGCGGAGTGGAAGTGAAGATCACCGTCTTCTTCTGGATCGTCCTTGTCCTGATCGCATCCTGGGTGCTCCTGCGCACGAAGGTCGGCAACTGGATCTTCGCAGTGGGCGGCGACGCCAATGCTGCCCGGGCCGTAGGTGTCCCTGTGACCAAGACCAAGATCGGCCTGTTCATGGCTGTGGGTTTCTGCGGCTGGATCCTGGGCATGCACAACCTTTTCGCCTTCGACGCCGTGCAGTCCGGTGAAGGTGTCGGCAACGAGTTCCTCTACATCATCGCCGCAGTCATTGGTGGCTGCCTCCTCACCGGCGGCTACGGCTCAGCAGTGGGCGGCGCCATCGGTGCCTTCATCTTTGGCATGGCCAATAAGGGCATCGTGTACGCACAATGGAATCCGGACTGGTTCAAGTTCTTCCTTGGCTTGATGCTCCTGCTGGCAACCATCGTCAACCTCATCGTCAAACGCCGGGCAGAGCTGAAGTAAGGGGCCGGAACCATGAACGCACAACAGATTGACCAGCAAACCCTGCTGAAAGACGAGAAGGACCCTTTGACGCACACACCGGTGCACCTGCTCTCACTCGATGGCATAGGCAAGCACTACGGCAACATCATCGCCCTGCGCGATGTCACCATGGCCGTGGACAACGGCCGCGTCACCTGCGTCCTGGGCGACAACGGCGCCGGCAAGTCCACGCTGATCAAGATCATCGCTGGTTTGCACCAGCACGACGAGGGCACACTTCAGGTGATGGGTGACGAGCGGAAGTTCAACTCACCCCGTGACGCCCTCGACGCCGGCATCGCCACCGTCTACCAGGACCTCGCCGTGGTCCCGCTGATGCCCATCTGGCGTAACTTCTTCCTCGGCTCTGAACTCACCAGCGGTTTCGGTCCGTTCAAGAGCATGGATGTCCAGAAGATGAAGGACATCACCAGGAAGGAGCTCGCCGACATGGGCATCGACCTGCGCGATGTCGAGCAGCCCATCGGCCAGCTTTCCGGTGGTGAGCGCCAGTGTGTGGCAATTGCCCGTGCTGTGTACTTCGGCGCCAAAGTCCTGATCCTGGACGAACCGACAGCAGCGCTGGGAGTCAAGCAATCCGGCGTCGTACTTCGCTACATCCTGCAGGCGCGCGACCGGGGCCTGGGCGTCATCTTCATCACCCACAACCCGCACCACGCCTTCCCCGTCGGTGACCGGTTCCTGCTGCTCAAGCGCGGCAAGTCGATCGGCTATTACGACAAGAAGGACATCACCCTGGATGAACTGACAGCCCAGATGGCTGGTGGCGCGGAGTTGGCTGAGCTGGCCCATGAGCTGGAGCAGCTTGGCGGACACTCCGCGGCGCTCGAGGAAGTCAAAGCCGAGGTAGCGGATGTCGCCGAGGCCACGACGGAGGCCGCCCCCAAGCGCCACTAGGCAGCCCTTCATGGAATTCTGCCCGGAGCCTGCAACGGTTCCGGGCAGAGTTATTTCAGCAGCAGGGCCTCAGCGCATGGACGTTGTGCCGCGCAGTACCAGGGCGGGTTCAATAAGCTTCCGCTCGGGGAGGATCGCGGGGTCCTCGATCCGTGCGAGCAGTCTGCGGGCGGTGTCCACTCCGACCAGATCGCTCCGGTTGTCGATGGAGGTCAGGTCCAGGTAGCGCGACTTCGCCAAGGGGGAGTTGTCGTAGCCAATCACCGAAACATCATCCGGCACGGACAAGCCACGGGCCTTGAGGGCGGCGAAGGCGCCCAGGGCCATGGTGTCGTTGGCTGCGAAGACTGCGGTGGTGTCCGGGTGGTGCTCCAGGAGCCACACGGTCGCAGCGTAGCCATCTTCCTCCGACGTGCCGATGGACTCACTGACGACAGGCCCGACGCCGGCAGTCTCCACAGCGCGCAGGAAGCCGGCCCGCCGGTGTGCGGAGGCGCCGTCGGAACCTGAGAGGTGACCGATGCGGACGTGGCCCAGTTCCAGCAAATGGTTGGCGGCCAGGCGGCCGCCGGTGTCGTCGTCGTTGGTGATCAGGTCCGCGCCTTCCGGGATGCCTTTGCGCCAGCCTGCCACCACGGTGGGAACCCAGGTTCCGGACAACATGGCTTCGCTGGGCTCGGCCGCGAGTGCCAGGGCATCGACATGCATGGCAAGCAGGCCGTCGGTGGCTTCCTTGATGCGGTTCTCGCCTGGCCTGGAGTCCGCGAGCATCACTTGGTAGCCCAGATCGGAAAGGACGGACTCCATGCCGCGGAGAAGATCCACGAACCAAAGGTTCCGGTAGTCGTCGATGACCAGGCCGATGCTCTTGGTCTTGCTGCTCGCCAGGGTGGTGGCGGCCCGGCTGGGCCGGTAGCCGAGCTCCGAGATGGCCTTCTGCACAGCGCCCCGGCGCTTTTCGCTGATGCGTGCAGGATCCTTAAGGAACAAGGAAACCAACGACGGCGAGACTCCCGCCTGGGTAGCGACGTCGTAGAGCGTTGGCCGACGGGCCAGGGGACTGTTCTGTGTTCCGGGGCTTGTCACGGGATTCCTGGATGCCTTTCGTTCTGTCTTCGAGGATAGTCGGTTAATGATTGACAGGACATATAGACATAGTTACGATCAAATCCAGCGTAAAAATTGTAGCGCTACAAAATGCCGTAAAGCGCCTCGGGCGCAGGCGAAATTTCGAAGGAGAAATCATGGCTGAAAGCCTCGGCGTCGCCGTCATCGGTGCGGGCATGGCCGGCAAGGCCCACGCTGCCGCTTACCGGACCGCATCCGCCCTCTACAGCCCGGTGCTGCCACCGGTCCGCCTCGTCTCGATCGGCGACGTCAATGCTGAATTCGGCTCACTGGCAGCACGCCGTTTCGGGTACGAGCGCAACGACACCTCCTGGCAGGCCATTGCCGAAGCTGACGACATCGATGTGGTCAGCGTGGTCATCGCCAACTCCCTGCACCGCGAAGTGGTCGAAGGGTTGTTGGCCGCCGGCAAGCATGTCCTATGCGAAAAGCCGCTCAGCGATACCTTGGACGACGCACGGGCCATGGCCGACGCCGCCCGGGCAGCGGAAGCCCGCGGAACCCTTGCCCGCATCGGTTTCACATTCCGCCGCACCCCTGGCATCGCCTACATTCGCGACCTGATCCGCAATGGAACGCTTGGCAATGTGCTCCACTTCAGTGGCCGATACTGGACGGATTACGGCTTCAGCCCCGCCGCGCCCATGAGCTGGCGCTACAAGGGCGGGCCCGGATCAGGTGCGCTGGCCGACGTCGGAAGCCACCTGACATACGTCTCCGAATTCCTCTGTGGCGACATCAAATCCATCAGCGGCGGGCGACTGACGACGGCGATCGACAAGCGTCCCCTGCCGCTCAGCGCCGTGATGGGCCATGACCATGTTGCTGTCAGTGACGTATTTGAAGCCGTGGAGAATGACGACTACGCCGCTTTCAACGCTGAGTTCACCAACGGTGCCGGCAGCTTCGAAGTCTCACGTGTGGCGGCAGGCCACGCCAACAGCCTGCAATTTGAAGTCTTTTGCGAGAACGGCGCAGCCAAGTTCGACCAGCGCAGGCCTTCAGAGATCCAGTTGTTCCTGAACGATGGATCCGGGAATGAGAACGGCTACCGCCAAGTCATCCTTGGCCCGGGCCACCCCTACATCGCCGGAGGCCTTGCCATGGATGCGCCCGAGGTTGGTTTCGGCCAGAACGACGCGTTCGGCTACCAGGCGCGGGCCTTCCTGGAAGAGGTTGCCGGCCTCAGCGCGGAGTCCTCCCTGCCCCGCTGTGCAACGTTCGATGAAGGTGTCCGCAATATGGAGCTCCTTGGCGCCGTCACCGACTCCGCTCTCAACAACGGAAAGAAGATCACGCTATGAAGCTCGGCGTCTACAACGCGATCCTGCACGACCGCCCCCTGCCCGAAGCGCTGAAAGTCATTGCCGACCTTGGGCTCACGGGGATCGAGATCAACACGGGCGGCTTCCTGCCCGCTGTGCACGTGCCTACCTTTGACCAGATTCTGGAAAGCGACGCAGCCCGTGATGACTACCTCGCGGTCTTCGAGGGCACTGGCGTGTCCATTGCAGGCTTGAACTGCAACGGCAACCCCCTGCACCCCAAACGCGAGATCCGTGAAAAGCACGCGGAGGACATTCGGCGCTCGATCCGCTTGGCGAGCCGCCTGGGCCAGAACCGGGTGGTCACAATGTCCGGCCTTCCCGGTGGTGAGCCTGGCGCGAGTACCGTCAACTGGGTGGTCAACGCCTGGAACTCGGCGGCACTGGATGTGCTGGATTACCAATGGGGCGTGGCTGCGGATTTCTGGAAGGAAACCGATCGCCTCGCTGCCGATCACGGTGTCAAGGTGGCTTTGGAGCTGCATCCGCAGAACATCGTGTTCAACACCGCCGACGTCTACAAGCTGATCGAGCTCACCGGCGCCACCCATGTGGGCGTGGAGCTCGACGCTTCCCACCTGTTCTGGCAGCAGATGGATCCGGTGGCCGTGGTCCGGGAGCTTGGCCCGTTGGTGTTCCAGGCGGCAGCTAAGGACGTGCGCGTCAACCAGGAAAATGCCGCGCTCTACGGTGTGCTGGACAACAGCTTCCGCAGACTCTCAGCCGACGAGAATCGCACCAACCTTGGCGGCGATGAGTGGGCCAATGAGTGGCCCAAGAACTCGGCGTGGGACTTCGTTGCCCTGGGTCGTGGGCACGACACCGCCTTTTGGACCGAATTCCTCCGGGCGCTGCATGACGTGGACCCGGACATGCTGGTGAACATCGAGCATGAAGACGTGTCCCTGGGGCGCATCGAAGGGCTGGAGGTCGCGGCGAAGGTCCTGTTGGATGCGGATGCTGCACTGGAGGAGTCATTGAAGCAAAAAGTTTGACAGGACAAACTAACAAGGTCTAGTCTCGCTTCAGGATTCTCGCCCCGAGACCGCTTTCTGCTGCAGTGACGGAGACAGAACATGACGAACGAAGTGACCCTCGGACTGGTAGGCGTTGGCCGGATCGGTGTGATGCATGCGAATAACATCAGCGCGCTGAACGGCACCATGGCGCAGGACGGTGTGAAGGTACGACTGAAGCTGACAGACGTCGCGGAGGAGCATGCACGCGCGGTGGCCGGCTCTGTCGGCGCCGACTTCCTGGGCTCTGTGGAGGAATTGATTGCCTCCGGGGTGGACGGTCTGGTCATAGCCACAGGCACGGCAACCCACCCGGAGCTCATCCGTGCCGGTATCGATGCCGGGATCCCTGTGTTCTGCGAAAAGCCTGTGGGCGTGAACGTTCCGGAATCCCTCCTGGTCCTGGACTATATCCGGGAGAAGAACGGCGTGGTGCAGATCGGGCACCAGCGTCGTTTCGATGCGGGTTACCTCGAGGCAAAACGGGCCTACGAAGCCGGAGAGCTTGGCTGGATCCATTCGCTTCGGGCAGTCACCTGCGACATGACCCCGCCGCCGGTCCAGTTCCTCGCCACCTCGGGTGGCTTGTTCCGGGACTGCTCCGTCCACGACTTCGACATCCTCCGCTGGCTCACCGGCAAGGAAATCGTGGAGGTCTATGCCAAAGGCTCCAACAACGGCGATCCGGCAATTGGTGAGGTTGGCGACGTTGACACTGCCTTGGCGGTGGTGACGTTCGACGACGGCACGGTAGGTACGGTCTCGGCCAGCCGTTACAACGGGGCCGGCCATGATGTCCGGCTGGAACTCCAAGGCTCCAATGGCTCCGTCCTGGTTGGGATGGACGAGCACATGGCCATGCGGTCCGCCGAACCCGGCGTCGCGTTTCCCACCGGCGCCCCTCATCTGACGTTCGCTGAGCGGTTTGATCAGGCTTATCGCTCGGAGATGGCTGCGTTTGTTGAACTGGTGCGCGGGCAGCGGAAGAATCCCTGCACGCCGGAGGACGCTGTGGCTGCTTCCAAGGTGGCGGATGCAGCACAGGAGTCCCTGGATTCGGGTTCGCCGGTCAGGGTTTCTGCCTAGCTGAGGCGTGTCTGCTTCGCCCGGTGTCATGTTTTGGGTGGTGTGTGGTGGTGGTTGCGTCGGGGTGTTTGGTGGGGGTCGATGTGGGGTGGGGGGATGAACCAGGGGACGCCGTTTTGGATGGTGATGCGCCAGTGTTCTTTGTGGATGAGGTGGTGGTGGTGGGAGCAGAGCAGGGTGGCGTTGTTTGTTCCTGTGGTGCCGCCTTGTGACCAGTAGGTGATGTGGTGGGCTTCGCACCAGGGTGCGGGGAGGGTGCAGTCGGGGAACGCGCAGCCGCCGTCGCGGGCGGTGATGGCTTTGCGGATGTGGGGTGGGAAGATCCGGGTGGTGCGGCCGATGTCGAGTATTTGGGAGTCGGTGCCGAGCAGGACGGGCAGGATGTCGGCGTCGCAGGCTATTTTGCGGATGGTGTTGGGGTGGATCGGGCCGGTGAAGGTCGCGGTGCCGGTACTGACAGTGTTCCGGGGGCCCGGCTGATGTGTCGCGTTGGGCTGCTTCGGGGTGTTGGTTTCTTTTGTGGCGCTCGTGGTGGTGTGGGTGAGTTGTTGGAAGAGTTCGTGGTGGTCGATGGTGACGGTGAGTTGGGGTCGGAGTCCGCCGTTGCTGGGCAGTTTCCCGGTGGTCATGGCCACGGCGCAGGCGCCGACGAGGCCGTCGAGGAGTTTCTGGGCGCGGGAGCGCCGGTCCAGCCCGGGGACCGCACCGTTCGGAACACCCGCATCCGGTGCCGACGCGGTCGCCGTGCCGTGGTCAGCGCCTAGGGCCGTGCCCTGAACCGTGCCTTGGACAGTGCCTTGGTCAGGGCCGGTGGTGTTGGTGAGTCGTGGGTTGGTGGCGGCGTTCATGGCGGTGGTGAGGGTTTCGTATTGTTCGGTGGTGGCGAAGATTTCCAGGTGGTGGAGTCCGTGGCGGCGTCGGCGTCGTAGGAAC